>Ga0067045_1027447_pt1 | contig 130670 bp, 128 predicted proteins | sample TerdegcTABiofilm_FD_59184 | JGI IMG/M metagenome (GOLD analysis project Ga0067045, IMG submission 59184) | Combined Assembly of (Gp0054472, Gp0054536) Wastewater bioreactor microbial communities from Singapore -Terephthalate degrading...
CGATGCGGAGATCGATTCCTACTGCGGCGGGCGCTATTCGGTACCCTTTTCGCCCGTGCCGGCCATGATCAGGAAGCTCTCCGTAGACCTTGCTATTTATAACCTCTTTTCCAGGCGGTCGGTCTTGAAGGTCCCGGAGGAGCGGCAAAAGCGCTACGACAATGCAATCCGGTTCCTGCGCGATGTGGCAAGGGGTTTGATCTCTCTGGGTGCGGACGCGCCCGCGGAGCCTGCGGACGGGAAACCTCAGGCCACGCGGACGAAAGACGACCGGGTTTTCTCTCTGGGCAAGACATCGGACGGCAGTACCGGAACATTGGATAATTACTGATGAGCTACGGAATCGAAGAGATCGAAGATGCAATCATCGCCGCCCTGGAACCGTTGAAGGCGAGTCTCGGCGTGCGGACGATCAAGAGCTATCAAGAGGAGCTCGACGACGAGGAGACGATCGCCCGCGCTACCCGGCTCTTCCCGGCGATCTTTGTCGTCTACGGCGGCTCAGGATACGCGGATCACGGCTCCCGCAAGATCGAGACCCTCTCGTTTATCCTCTTCGTCTGCGACAAGAGCTTTCGCAAGGAAGAAGAGCTCAGGCGGGGTGGGAGCTCGAACCCAGGTACCTACGTCATGCTTAATGGCGCCCGGGACCTGCTTTACGAGCAGCGCCTTTCGCTCGACATCACGCCACTCAAGCTTATCCGCGAGGATCCCGTCTGGTTCGGGAATGGGATATCAATATACAGCGCCGAGTACGAGACGGCCCAGGCCCATCTCTACGCGGGGAGCTGAAAAAGGAGGAACGCTTATGGAAAACGTAAACGAGGGGAAGACCCGATATTTTGATACTTCCGGCAAAGAGCTCACGGAAGCGGAATATCTCAAGCTCACAAAAAAGTCCGGGGCCGAAGCCCGGGAAAAGGAGGTAATGGGCGATGCTTCAGGCAAGAACGCAACTGGCGGCAAAGATTGAACAGGCGGAGGGGACGGCGGAATCGCTTGCGGGCGCCGACGCCCTTCTCGTAATGAACCCGAGTTTCAAGCCCAGTATCCTGGTATCCGAGCGGGACAATTTGAGCGCCTCGCTCTCGAGGTTTTCCGGGGTCCCGGGTCTTCGTTCTGCTCAAATGGAATTTGATGTCGAGCTCAAAGGCTCTGGGACGGCTGGTACGGCACCCGCTCTGGGGAAGTTCCTGAAAGGTTGCGGGTTCGGTGAGACGGTCGTGGCGTCGACCTCTGTCACTTACGCCCCGGCCTCGTCCTCGATCAGTTCGCTCACTCTCGCTTTCTACATGGACGGCGTGATCAAGAAGATCTGGGGCGCGAGGGGAAACGTCTCGCTCAAGCTCGAGCACGGGAAGCCCGGCATTTTGCATTTCACCTTTACCGGTGCGGATTTTTCCGTCACAGACGGCGCCCTTCTATCTTCCGGTGTCTCTTACGAGACCACGGTGCCGCAGCCCTTCCAGAACGCTTCTTTCACGATCGACTCCTACGCGGCTCTCATCGGCAATCTCGAATTCAACATGAATAACGAGGTCGCGCTTAGGCCCGATGTGAATGCTTCAAGCGGCCACAAAAGCGCCATTATCACCAAGAGAAAGCCCTCGATGACGATGGACCCGGAACTGGTCACCGTCGCCACCTACGACTTTTACGGAAAGCTCCGGAGCGGAAACCTGGGAGCGCTAACGGCGGCGCTCACGGGCTCGGCGGGTAATATCTGCACAATCACGGCCCCGAAGGTACAGTACGTGGGGATCAACCCCGGGGAGAGGGGAGGAATCCGGTCCCTGGGCATCGACTGCTGGCTTAATCGCAACACGGGGGACGACGAGATCTCGATCGCCTTCACGTAAGGAGAAAACATGGAAGAGAGAAAATACAAAATCGGCGACAAAATATACGTCCAGCGGCCGCTCGTCCTGGGCCAGATGAGGCAGCTCCTCGATCTATTGAAGGAAGTCACCATCCCGGCCGGGGCGGACGCCTACGGGCTTATCAGGGCCCTTGGGGAGAGCCTCCCGAGGGCGCTTGCGATTGTCCTTACCGAAGAGGGCAAATCGCCGCGCGACAAGAACATCAAGGAGGCTGCCTGCGAGATCGAATTTGCTATAACCCCGGAAGAGACGCTGGAGGTCGTCGACCATTTTTTCGACTTGAACGCGATACCTTCACTCTTGAGCCGGATCGCGGAGACGGCGGAGAAGGTCGGAGAGAGGATGACAAAGACTGGTTCACCGAGATCTGCGTCCTTCTCTCAGGAGGAGACATAACGAAGCAAGATTGGATCACCTGGAATGTTACGGTAAGAGATGCCAGGGCGTGGGCCAAGGAAGTCATGAAACAGCGCTACCAATGGGTGGAGATCCTCTTCGGGAAAGGGGAGGAGGCAGAGAGACTTCCATTAAACAGAAAGTCCTGCCTGCATCCCGATGCCTGCGCCATGTGCAAGAAACGTTGCGGGGCAAAGATCATGGTGCATTGAGAGGGTTATGCGAGCCGGATCTCTTCAATGTGCCCCGCATCGTCGCGAGTGATGGTCAGGGTAATCGTAATCTCTTTTGAGGGCAGGGCCGCGCGGCGCTTCGCCTCGCGTTTATCGCGAAGGAGAAGATGGACAAAGTAAATAAAGGCGATGGGGAAAACGATCAGTTCCATAGCCCGATTATAGGTGGTCGCAATGGGAAGTCAAGACGAATTAAAACTCATCATTTCCGCCCAGGATAGAGCACAACAGGCCATTCTCTCGACTTCGAACGGCCTGAAATATCTTGAAGGGACAGTCACCAGGCTCTCCGTACAGCTCGCCGCCTTCTCCGCAGCCTGGAGCGCTGGCATGGCGGTCATTCAGAAGGCCATGCACTATATCGATCTCGGCGCCCAGGCCCTCAAGGCCGAAGAATCCTTTAAATCAATGGCCGATGCGGCAGGCGTAAATGCAGAGCGCCTTACGACCTCCATGAAAAAGGCCGCGGACGGCTTTGTGGACGACTCCCACCTCATGCAGAAGGCCGCCTTTGCGATGGCCCAGGACATCGATCCAGAGAAGATCCCTCAGCTCTTCGAGGCGGCTCGGGTCGCCTCCAGAAAGACCGGCCAGGACGTTACTACCTCCATCGACGGCATGATCCAGTCCATTTCCACCAATATGCCAAGAAGCCTCCGCCAGATGGGAATGATCACCAAGGAGCAGATGAACCTCCTCAACCAGGCGATGGCCGCAGGAATCAATGAGGTTAATCTCCTCGATCTGGTCCTGGCCAATGCGGCAGTGGATTCGGCGAAATTCGGAGCATCGGCAAATAACGCGGCAAAAGATCTCGCCCGATTCAAAGTCCAATGTGAGGAATTGAAGGAAGAGGCCGGAAAACTCCTCACAACGGTGCTACAGAAACTTATAGGACTATTTCAGTCGCTTGCGGCTTCTGTGCTTGGCGCTGCTGCCGCATATCATAGTTTTCGGGCCTCTATGCTCGAAAGCGACCTGGAACAAGAGCAAAGTCTCGGTTGGCCATACGGAGATAAGGACGAGATCAACGACCTCAAGCGGCGAATAGAGGAACAGAAGCGCTTCGCGAAGGAGGCCCGCGAAGCGGCGCTCGGGCTTGCAGCAAAATCATACGACAATCTTTGGGGCGGTGTTTATACCGATACCCGGACGAAGGAACAAAAAGAAAAGGCTATTGCAGATGCGGAGGCCCGCCGGACAGCCCTCGAAGAGGAGATAAGGAGACAGACAGCGGCTGCAAAGGATAAAGAAAAAGCGGAATCGGCCCGCGCGGCATGGGCACAGGCGCTTCGCGCGATACAGGCCGATATTGAGAAGCTGGATCTGGAACCCCTCGAACAGCATCTGGTGGAAATAGTCAAAAAAGTGGAAGAGCTCCGGGAAAAGGCAGCGAAACTTCCGGATAAGGAGAGAAAAGCAGCAGAGGAGCAGATCGGTCGCATCCCTAAGGTGGCAAAAGATAAAAAGACCGGGCAATGGAAATATGAAGATTGGACCGGCTGGGTAAAGGCGGTAGGCGAGGGGGTAGTATCCGAACAGGCTAAAAAAGACTTCGAGGAATGGCTCAAGACCCAGCAAGACATCGAACAATACACGAAGGACCAGGCAGCCCGCAGCAAGGCCATCCGGGAAGGAGAGATCAATGAGCAACTCGCGGAACTCGATATCGCCGAGAAGCTCGGGACGGCTCACCGGGACACGATAGAGGAGCGGATCCGGCTTTCCGAAGAGTTACTCGACATCCAGGAAGAGTACCTGGATGCGCTTGATAAAGACAAGGACCCTGCCTCCTGGTACGCCCAGAAGAATGCGATCGATAGCGTCAGAAAAAGCCTCGCCGATCTTTATCGTGAACAGTTGATGAATAATCCCTTCGAGGCCATGAAACTCTCCATGAAGGATCTCGAGAACGAGTGGACCGACACGGGAAAGCAGATGTACAACCTGGCCAAGGAGACCGCTCAGTCGATGCAGTCGGCCTTCAGCGATTTCTTCTTTGACGCGATGGACCTGAAATTAAAGAGCCTGGCCGATTATGTCAGGTCATTTCTGACGGGTGTCCAGAAGTCCATTGCCCAGACACTCGGGCAGCAGGTGATTGGCGCTGCGATCTACGGAGTAGGAGATCTTGCGAGCTTGATTACATGGGCAGGTCCGGGATCCGGTTTCCATACGGGCGGCAGAGTCGGCGGTCCTGCATCCTTTTACCGCCTGGTACCTGCCGCAGCGCTCACCGATTTACTGCCCCGCCGGCATGGCGGAGGTCTCGCTCCGGATGAACGCCTGACGATCAATAGAGTCGGCGAGCGCTATGTGACGGAAGAGCAGAATAGCTGGCTAACAGGCATTGCCAGGGCAATGACGCGGGGTACCGATCAGGGCGAGCAGAGCATCATACATAATCATTTTAACATCAACGCAGTCGACGCCAAGAGCTTCGAGGACCTCTGCCGCCGCAATCCCCAGGCGGTGGTTTCCCCGGTCATGCAAAGCATGCGAGATAACAGAACCCGGAAAGAAATGAAATCCCTGCTCAAGTGAGGACTCCTAAATGGCGCTTTTCCCGAGTAGTCCCGCCCCATCCTGGTCGGTGGTCATGAAGCAAAAATGGCGGACCATCGTAACGCCCTTCGATGGCGCGAATGAAACGCGGATGCAAAAGGATGCCTATCCAAAATTCGATATGGCCTTTACCTACAAACTGCTCACCAAGGCGGAGATCCAGGTCCTGTGGAGTTTTTATAATGCGCGACGAGGAGCCTATCAAGCCTTTTATGCATACGCTCTCGATACGGCGGACTACGAGGGTCTTTTTGTCGCGACGGCGGACGGTGTCGCGACAATATTCGATATCCCCGGGAAGAGCACCTCTGAACAGTCCATCTACCTGGACGGGCTCCTTCAATCGAGCGGGTATTCCATTTTGAACGGAGGCGGGACAGAAAACAGCGACCGGGTCGAATTTACATCTGCTCCTCCCGAGGGGACCGTGATCACCTGCGATTTCACCGGCTATCTCAGAAACCGCTGTCGCTTCCAGGAGGACGAGATGTCCTGGGAATGGTTTTCAGTGGCTTGCCATACCACGGGCCTTCAATTGAAAGGGTTGCGATTCGAATGAGAAATTTCGATCCCGACATGGCCGCCGAGCTCCTGAAAGAGTCGACGCAGCAGTTCTTTATGATCCAGTTCGGATTTTCGCCGCCCTATTGCTGCACGGATCTCGATATCCCCGTTTATTACGACGGCAACAAATATCTCCCGCGAGATTTCGATTTGGGAGACATCAACTATGCCGCTGCCCTATCGGTGGACAAGCTCTCGATCGAGATCGACAACGTCGATTCTGAGATCAGCGCCATGCTGCTGGGCGAGGATGTGAGGAATAAATGGGTCATGGTCTATCGCGGCTTGATCCGACCGGCCGAGCCCCCGACGCAGGCCCAGGAGCTTTATGTCGCTCCGATCTTTCAGGGCCTTCTGGACGGGTGGGAGGATACGGAGCCAAAGGCCCGGATCGATGTCGTCAATGAGTTTGTGCTCTGGAAGAAAAAGACGCTCCGTCTCGCCCAGTCGACCTGTCCCTGGACATTCAAGGGGGAAGAATGCGCCTATTCCGGGGCCGGCACGTGGTGCGATCAGAGTTACGAGCGGTGCGTTGCCCTGGGAAACAACCTGGGGACGGGAGGTGTTGGTGGGTTCGGGGGGTTCCGATTCCTGCCCGCCATCAGCGAAAAGGAAATTTGGTGGGGTCGCACACCGAAATGAAAAAGAAATTTGCCGACATTATCGGGGATTTTCTCGGGAAACCCTTCAAGGCCGGAGGCCAGGGCAAAGGGGGATACGGCTGTCTCGATGCCTGCCACGCCATCGCGAAGGCGCTCGGGAAGAACGTGCCGGACGAGTACCGGGGATATGACCTCACATCGTATGTCGGGCTCTATCAGACGGACCGGCAAAAGGCGAACGAGATGCTCCTTGAGCTCATGGATCACATCGGCCATGAGATCCCGGTAAATAGAAAGATCGCCGGGGATGCGCTGATCGTGAAACACGGGATCACCGGCGATCTCTTCCCAGCCATCTATGTGGGCGGAGGTAACGCAGTGACCGCTTTCGAGAAGACCGGCGTTACGGTCTTCCGGCTGGACGAACTGAACGTCCCGATCAAGGCAAGGAGGCTGGAGTAATGCCCGAGGCCCTACCAGCCATTGCCCTGAATATGATGATCGGCGTTGCACTCTCTGCCGTTAAATCTTTTTTAATAGGTTCGCCTGAGACTCCATCCGGGGGCTTAAGCGAAGCGCAGGGCCACCTGGCAACCCGAAGAGGCACCCAGGATACGATACCGCTCATTTACGGCCATACGAGGGTCGGCGTGAACGAATGCTATCTGGGCCAATCCGGGAGCGACAATAAATACCTGCACATCGTCGGCATCATAGGGGAAGGAGAGATAAACGGCATCCATCAGGTCGACGGGGTCGATCAGATCTTTCTGGATGACAAGCTCTATACGGAGTACGGAAACCTTGTTTACTACGAGATATTCAAAGGGACGGCAACCCAAAACGTCTGCACGACGCTGCAGAACGCTTGTCCCGAGTGGAATGATCCGCTCCGTCACACGGCCTATATCTACATGAGACTGGAATACGACCAGAACAAATTCATGAACAAGCCGGATATCACCCTGGAGGTCGAGGGCCTCAAAGTTTACGACCCGCGCACCGAGGCAACTGCCTATAACAGGAATCCCGCTCTGCATGCGAGGGATTTTATCACGCGGTCGTCGAAACGAGGAGGCATGGGGATTCCAGCTTCGCGTTTAAATGACGACTTCATCGAGGATTCGGCCAACTACTGCGACGATAAGGGATGGACCTGCGATATCTCCCTCTATGAGAATCAAGCGGCGATCGACAACTTCTCATTGATCCTTGCTACCTTTCGGGGAGCTCTCATCTATTCCGAGAATAAGTTCTGCCTGAAATATCACGATCTCAATTATGAATCGTCGGTCATGGATTTAACGAACGACGATGTGGTCTCGGAGGCCTCCGGACCAAGCACTCTCAAAATCACGCAGCCCTCCGTATTCGGTACGCCCAACGCCATCCGGGCGAAATTCACGAACCCGACGATCAAATACCAGGTGGACGATTATATCAAGACGGATCCGGACGCAGTGGCCGACGAGGGAGACTATCGCGAGGAGGAGATCGATCTCCGGGGGGTTGCCTCATACGAGAACGTCATTGTGCTCGCCAATTACGAGCTGGAGCGCCGCAGGATCAATAAGCAGGTGAGCCTGATCGCAGGAAGCCGGTGCACGGCTTTGGAGCCCCATGATCTCATCCGGATGACCCGCCCGACGCGGGGATGGGTTAATAAGATGTTCAGGGTTACGCAGGCGTCCTTGAGGATGGACGGCAACGTCGCTCTCGCTCTCCTCGAAGAGGACGGCGACTTTTATAACGACACCTACGACATGGCAACTCATTCATTTCATGACACGACTCTTCCGGATCCAAAAGCCTCCGTTCAATCCGTCATCAACGTGTCCGATACGGAAGAGGTCTATCACTACCGCGGCAGGTCCTTCACCCGCTGGAAGATAAACTTCGATCCTCCCGCAGCATCGGACTATTCCTGGTGGGATTACGCCGAGATCTGGATCAAAATCGGATCAGGCGACTGGAAATTTATGACGAAGAGTCGCTCGGACTATCAGATCGACCCCGTGGAAGAGGGGATCATCTATTATTGCAAGATAGTGTCGGTATCTATCTGGGGGACAAAGCAGGCTTTTGACGATGCTTATACGATTAGTAAATCGATTCAGGGGAAAACAAGTGCTCCGACCGATTTGACTTCGCTCACAGCCGTGGCGAGCGGCGACACGGTTAATCTCTTTTCCGACCCCGTTTCCGACCCGGACATCGAAGGTTACGAGGTCCGATTGGGTGGTTCATGGGCCGGGGGGATATTTATTGCTTTCGTAAAAGGTCCGCAATGTCGCTTGGTGGGAGTGAGGCCTGGGACTCATACCTTCTGGATGGCACCGAAGAACAATGCCGGAGTGTATGCCGAGTCACCCAAATCGGCTCAGGTCATCGTTTATTATCCCTCGGGTTACGAAGACAAAAATGTGTGGTCTTGGGACTTCACGACGGGTTCTCACGATAACACGGAGCATGATGAGTACAACGGTGAGGACATTTTGAAATGCTCGCATACCAATGGAGTCCTGACTGGGACCTGGACATCTCCCGAATATGACCTCGGCGCCGTCAAGACGGTAAGGGTCTGGGGAGATTTTCTTACAGTGATGAACTCTGCGGAAAATACCTGGGGCAACATCATCCCGTCTCCCATGACCTGGGATCAAATCGGGGTCACGACAAAAAAATGGTACGAGATTTTTCAGCTTAGCCAGGCGGGCGTGTTGAGGGCGGTCCTGAAATGGGGCACGGTTTCCAATGAATTAACCCAGCAGGCAGATTTTTTTGAAATTATAGCGGCGGAGGTCAATGCCCGATACTTACAGGTTGAAGTTACTATTACGGACCCTGCGATGGGTTCTTACCTCTATCTATATAGGCTCAATATGAAAGCGGCCTATTATGGAAGAATGATAGGCGGGGACGCCACAACGGTGTTTGTCTAAGATGGCTGATACTCTCATACAATTAAGGTCTGACACGGCGGCAAACTGGGCAACCTATAACCCTGTTTTACATCTGGGTGAACCCGGCTTCGAAAGTGACACCGGCCAGATGAAGATAGGTGACGGCTCTACGGCATGGGGTTCTCTTGGGTATATCGCCGGGACAGGTCCCCAAGGTCCTCAGGGATATCAGGGAGTCACGGGAGCTCAAGGGGCAACTGGCCCTCAGGGAGCTCAAGGCTCACAAGGAGCTCAAGGAGCAACTGGAAGTACGGGTCCCCAAGGTCCTCAGGGATATCAGGGAGTCACGGGAGCTCAAGGGGCAACTGGCCCTCAGGGAGTTCAGGGAGTTCAAGGACCGCAGGGTCCGCAGGGTCCGACCGCTGTCTCCGACACTGCATACGGTTCTTCATGGGATGGTGTTACTGATGAAGCCCCGTCGAAGAATGCCGTTTACGATAAAATAGAAACCCTCGTCTCTGATGACGCCTACGGGGCAGGCTGGAATGGCGATACAGACACCGCCCCGTCGAAGAATGCGGTTTACGACAAGGTCGAGACGCTCTCGCCAAGTTGTACCACCATCTCTTCTTCCGGAACAGCCGGAGATTACACGTCGTATTTCCTCAATGCCTCATCTGGAGAAGTAATCCTCACTCTTCCTTCCGCCGTCACCTATCCGGGCCGGATTTATCATATAGTCAGAGTGCAGACATACCCATCGGCCTATAATTGCTCGGTTGCGACGACTTCAAACCAGACCATAAACGGAGAACAGAGTCTCGCGCTCGAGAACAATTATGACCGCGTAACCGTTCAATCAGATGGCTCCAACTGGATAATCATAGGGAGGTAATCATGGATACTTATCTGCAAAAACTACTTTACGAAGGGAATATCGATGCCTGTCTGGTTGGAACAAATACTTATGATGTCCCTATTGTTTCCGAAGATTTTGAAACTCCGCCGACTTATACCACCAAGAAAGTTCTTGTTCTTTCGAGTGAGAATGATGTCCACTACACGATAACGGAAGAACAGCTTGAAATGGAAAAAGACCTTATGTTTGAGAGGTTTCCGGACAAGACGAAGGAAATCATGAAAAACTATAAAACACTGAAAATGGAGCTTGAAAAATGACGATAGGCAACATAGACAGAAACAGCCCCGCCCTCGCCTCTATCTTCAAAACCAGAACGGCATGGTATATAGATTACAACGGCAATCGCTCACTGATGAAGTGGATACCGCCATTCGTCGCCTGCCGCGCGCTTTCCTCCACCGGAGCCGTGGCGACCCCGTCGGGAACCGTAGGCGACTGGTTCCATCCCCGACTCGTCCGCTCGGCGTGGGTCGCAGGGACTGATTACGAATATGTCGGACTTGTGCAGAGAAAAACAAGCGGCACCTTGACTACAGGCAAGCACTATCGGATTGTAACCTATGTAAGCGACGACGATTTCACCAATGTCGGCTGTCCACAAAACGTAAGCGGTCAGTGTTTCGTTGCGACCGGCACCACTCCGACCCACTGGGCACATTCCTCCGTGCTCATGGAAGATGAACTCGGCGGGTTCTGGGTAGATATGTATCTTTGCGCCTCCGCCGATGCGACGCCTACGAGCATGGGCACGGTTTGCAGTGGCGCAAATGACGCCTATGTGTCGATTCCCGGAGTCGCCCCGCGCGTAAGTCAGACGATTGCCCATTTCCGGACTTATCTCAAACAGAGATTCGACTATGGGTGTTTTGATTTTCAGCTCGGTTATGGAGATGCAGACCCTACCGGAATCACCACCTATGCCGGAAAGGGAGGACTCATAACCGACGCCCACTGGTTCGACATCTGGCTCTGGACTCGAATCAATCGCTGGAGCCTGCGGGGAAACACGTATGGATATACCGCTTCAAACCACATCCCGCAATACCACTTCGATGTAAACGAAATAGGGTCGCAGGACTTTGCCCAAGACGCAAGTTATGGTGCATCTATTACCGGAGCGGGACCTGAGAGCTGGAATATCCCGATAAGTGATTTCTGTGGAAATCGCATTGATTTCGCTGACGGTCTGAGGTTGAATGCTGGGGCGATATATACGGCATATAAGACCATAAACCCGTTCACGGCGGCAAGCGACGGCTATACACATGCCAGTTTCATCAACACAGGTCTTTCTGTATCCGGCTGCACCACCGCGCAATCGGCAGCATCCTACCGGTCGGAGGCTGCACTGAAACGGCATGGAGTCCCAGCAAGCACGACAACCGCCGGACAGGGTGGTTTTGATGGCCAAGGTTGTTGGTTTGACCTTTCTTCTGAGCGAATTTCTCTTCGCGGTGGTAGTTGTAGGAATGGGGCGCGTTGCCCGGGAGCGTTCTCCGTCGATGTCCCTACGTCCCACTCCGATTGGAATCTCGGGGCGCGCGCGGTGCTTGTGCCGTGAGGATTGTGGAGCAGGGCCGGCTTTTAAAGTAAGTCTGGGGAGTTTGAATCAATGAAAGTATCCATTTTTACACCGACCAATAACGCAAAGTACCTCTTTGATGCCTATCTGAGCATCAAGAACCAGGATTTTCATGAATGGGTAATTTTGCACAATAACGGAAGCAAACCCTTGGGGTTTACCGAACCAAGAATCAGGGAGCTCCAGTCCGGCGGGCCACCGTTGGTAGGATTTTTGAAACGAGAGGCCTGCGGGTATTGTACTGGGGATATTCTCCTGGAGTTGGACCATGATGACATCCTCATGCCCGATGCTATTTCTAAAGTCAAAGCAGCCTTTCAGGACCCGGACGTGGGATTTGTCTATTCTAATGCTATTCACTGCGACCTTAATTATCAGCCCACGGAGAAATACGATACCCGATTCGGATGGGTGTATCGGAAAACCGAGTTTCATGGTCTCGATGAATACGTGTCTTTTGACCCCCATCCGGCAAACGTGGCCAGAGTATGGTATGCCCCCGACCATCTCAGGGCATTCAGGCGCGATATTTATGATAAAGTGGGCGGGCACAACCCCACCATGCGGATTCTCGACGACCTGGAGCTCATGTGCCGAATGTACCTCGTCACCAAATTCAAACACATCGACGAGCCTTTATACGTATTCCGCGTGACGGGGAAAAACTCCTGGCTTGCCTTCAATAAGGAAATTCAGGATGGAGTTTACCCGATATATCACATGTACATAGAGCAGATGTCCCGCAAGTGGGCCAAAGATAACGGCCTCCTTGCGCTCGAACTCGGTGGGCGGTTAAATCCTGCCGAGGGGTATGAAACCGTGGATATTAAGAGTGCTGATTATTGTACCGACCTCAATGAGGCCTGGCCCTTTGCAGACAATTCCGTGGGCGTAGTGAGAGCGTATGATGTATTTGAGCACCTGAAAAGTCCGCTTCATACCATGAAAGAGCTCTATCGGGTGCTTTGCCCTGGGGGGATTGCCTTGATAAGGGTTCCTTCCACAGACGGCCGCGGCGCGTTTCAGGACCCAACCCATGTTTCTTTCTGGAATGAAAACAGTTTTCTCTATTATACTCGGGCGCAGTGGGCGCAATACATTGATTACCCGGTACGATTTCATGAGGTGGTGAGGTTTACAACTCCAAAGGATGAGATACAAGTATGTTGGACTGTTGCCCACCTTCTCAAATCAGTGCCGGGAATTCGATTGGCGGGGGTGAGGATGATATGAATTTCAAGGTAAAACTCGATACTATTGTCAAATCAAAAAGCACAGATGCCGGGGAACAGCATGTCGTTTACCTTCAACTCGTGGATAGCGAAAGCAAAAAAGTCCTCGAAACCCACGCAGTACCTTACAGCGATGGCAATCCTGCGGCTTTTAAAGCAAGGGTAAAGGCTATCATCTTAAAACACAAGGAAAAGGCATCTAATGAAAATGAGATAAGAAAGCGGGTTTCCGCATTGCTAAACGACATAGAGAAGGAGGTGTGATATATGGCACAGGATTATGTAGATGACCTCTATTCAACGAGTACGGTCGCCGATACAACTCTTTCGAATATGGAGAAAAACTTTGCCGCCCTGAAATCGGCATTTTCAGGAGCATCGGCACCGTCTAACCCGGTTGCCGGGATGTGGTGGCTGGATACCACTAATCATATTCTGAAGGTGCGTAACGAGGCCAACAATGCATGGTTGAGTGTGTGGGATGTCGCGAACAATAAACCCATCATCACAAATCTGTCCGGTGACATATCGGGCGATATGATTGCGGCGGCAATTAAAGACCCTGCAGCGAACGTAGCGGGACTCCGCACTCTTGGAACAGGAGCACAGCAGGCAATGCCGGGTAATACAAGTATCATACCACCGGACAATTCAATTTCCGAGGCCAAGTTACAAAGTAGTGCCGTGTCTCAAGCAAAACTCAAGACATCGCAGGGAGAGGTTAGCCTTGCATATTCCCCTAATTCAACCCCTTCAGGCAACTATACCTTGCCTGGTGGGGAATATGGATTTTATCCGCGGATAAAATTGTCATCTGGAACAAGCCCCGGAAACAACATATGGCATATAGGTTATGGATACAATGCAACATCGTATGCCACTAATATCTATATGCAAGCGGATAACGGTTCTGGTGGTTGGGCGGGCTATATGTATGCGAATCAGCGCTACGTGACCTCATCCGGTGAAGTGCATTGGGTATTTATCCTGAGAGATAAATCCACAAAAAAGATTTTATCTGTCTGGCAAGCCCCGGACCATCCCTGTTTTGGGAATGGCGGGAAGCCCACCCTCGTTCCTCATCCATTCCCAGATTTTGACTCCGAAACGCAAGAGATTGTCGTAATCAACCCGTCGAAAGAGTTAGTCGCAGAAATTGAGGCGAAGCGATATGTTGATGAAGATGTTACTCCAGACCTTAGTTTCATCGAGGTTCTTCTCAGAGATTATGAAATCGATGAGGAAGCCAAGGCTGAGTGGCCAACTGTAGCTGTAACGGTGGGGTTGCCGGTCGGAACTGATTTGGAGGTGGGTAAAAGTGCAGTGCCGATCAAAAAGAAGATTCCCCAGCCAGATGGTGTCATAGTCAGAAAGTTGAGATTGAAAAAATGAGGGTTTCCATTTTCACGCCGTCGCATGACGTGAGGTTTCTCCAGCAGGCTTACGACAGTATTAGGAGGCAGGACTTCCATGAGTGGATCATCCTTCTGAATGGGAAGGCAAAGAAGGATGGTCTAAACATTTTCCGGGGTGTGGATCCCCGGATCCGAATCGTAGAAGCGCCGTCAGGAATTCCTCCCTATGTCGGCGCTTTAAAACACTTGGCCTACAGTCAGGCGACGGGCGATATTCTGCTCGAGTTGGACCATGACGATACAAGATATACCCACTAAATTCAAATGAATTTTGACACAGTCAAATGACTTTGGGAAGTGAGTTATCTCATCCGTTGCCCTGGAGTTATCACATCCCGCTACAAAGGGTCTTTTTCTTGACACTCCCCTCAGCTATTAGTATGAAGACCTGTCAAGTTATAACGCTCGGAAGGGAGATCCTATGAACGTAATCAGAATAATGCCGTGCCTGGATATGAAAGACGGCCGCGTCGTGAAGGGTATTCACTTTGTGGACCTGAAGGACGCCGGCGACCCGGTGGAAAACGCCGCTTTCTATCAGCGCGAGGGAGCGGATGAGCTGGCCATGCTTGATATCGCCGCCACGCTCGAGAACAGGAAAACAAGACTAGAATGGGTGAAGAGCGTCTCCGCCGTAATATCCATTCCGCTTACGGTTGGCGGCGGCATTTCATCTCTTGAGGACATAGATCTTCTTCTGGAGGCCGGCGCGAGCAATGTCTCAATGAACAGCGCGGCGGTGAAGCGGCCGGACCTGGTGGATGAGGCAGTCAAGAAATTCGGGTCGGCCTGCATAACGGTGGCCGTAGATGCGAGGCGGAACCAGGCCATGCCCTCGGGCTTCGAACTGGTCGTCTCCGGTGGGACGCTGCCGGTCGGGAAGGATGCTGTTGCCTGGGCGAAAGAGTGCGAGGCGCGGGGTGCCGGAGTGATTCTCCCGACCAGCATGGACGGAGACGGCACACAGGCCGGTTACGACCTCGAGTTCACCCGGGCCATCGCAGATGCCGTGAAGGTGCCCGTGGTCGCCTCGGGCGGGGCGGGAAAGCTTCAGGATTTCTACGATGCCGTGAAAGAGGGCGGGGCCGCTGTTCTTCTTGCCGCCTCGGTCTTTCATTACCGGATCCTCAGCATCCGCCAGGTCAAGGAGTACCTGCGCGGCAGGGGAATCGCCGTTTCACTTTAATCAGCCGATCTGCTCCGGGACAGACCAGCAGAAATGATACATTTCCTGACCCTCGGAATAATATTGGGTTTGTCTGCCGGTCTCGCCCCGGGGCCGCTTCTCACCCTTGTCATCACGGAGACGCTGCAGCACGGCATTAAATCGGGCCTGAAAGTTGCTCTCGCCCCGATCATCACTGACCTTCCAATCATCCTGATCACCTTTTTCATCCTGGCCGGATTGTCCGGGTTTCACCATGTCCTGGGGATTATTTCCCTGGCGGGTGGTTTATTCATTCTCTATATGGGATATGACAGTATCCGCACAAAGGAACTCGAATCCGGCATTCAGGTAGCGGCGCCGAAGTCCTTTACGAGAGGAATACTGGCGAACGCCCTGAACCCGCATCCCTACCTTTTCTGGTTCAGCGTTGGCGCTCCGATAATGACCCGGGCGATGACCGTAAACCGGATGGCGCCCGTGGCTTTCCTCGGCGGCTTCTACGCCTTTTTGCTCGGATCGAAAATTCTTCTGGCCATTCTGGTTGGAAAATCTAAATCATTCCTGAGCGCAAGGGGCTATATCTACACGCTGCGTTTCCTCGGAGTGGTCCTCTGTGTCCTTGCCCTTGTTCTCTTTCGCGATGGGCTGAGGATGCTGGGATTCATGTGAATCGGGCACTGTGATGCACGTCCACTCTTTTTGTGCCGCGAGAGAAAACAAAAAGACGGTCATTCGGAGACTTCTCTTCTGGAAAGCATGACTGCACTCAGATATTCGTCCTGTATGATGCGTCGAGGGTGCCGAGGGCCTTTTCGGCGGCCAGCGAAAGCTCTCTGTCATGGTCGTGGCTGAGGGAGAATACGCGGAAATGGACGACCCGGGCGGGGATGAAGCGGTAAATCTCCTTGAGCGGCTCCGGTGAGGTTGTTCCCGTGAGAGGATTGTAGATGTTGATGCGCTTTTCGCCTTCCGCCATGGGGTTGATCGGCCGGGGGTCCTGGGCGGCGAGATCCACGCGGAACCGGAGGTTCTTCAGTCGGCCGGGCAGGAAAGAGCGGATCTGCTTTTCGTAGTCCTCCGCCCGCGAGAACCGGGAACCTTTCCGGACTTCATCGACTGATAGTTCGGTTGAATAGGACATCTTCCACTTGACTGCCCTCGCGTGGATTCTCTCCCATTCCTTCCCCAGCCTGCGTTTCGTTTCGTTTTTTGAGTCCGCCCATCCTCGCACCTGCTCGAAGAGATACCAGTCGTCGAGCTGCAAGTACTCATCGAGCGCCTTCAGTGGATTGCGGGAGAACAGTATGTTCATGGTGTCCCGGAATATCTCCTGGAGATGGAGATCGAGGGCGCGAGTGGTGCGGTGATAATAGACATTGGCGTAGAGGTTGAGCCTCGCGTTAAGGAAACGGCTTAGCGCTGAGATTCCCGCCTGATGGAGGGTGAGCCCTTCCTTCGTGAAAAAGGTGTAGAAGCGAAGCCGCGAGATATCCACGATGTCCAGAGAGAATCCCGTCATGTAGGCGTCCCGCTGGACGTAGTCAAGATTGTCGACCGTGTAGACACCCGAGAATAGCTGGCGCAGGAGCTGGAGCCAGAGCGGATGCCGGCGGTCGCTTTCTTCCGGCATCTTGATCAGGAAGGCTATCTCGCCGGGGTCGAGGGCCTCGCCTTTCTGAAACGGACCTGTCGGGCTTCTGCGGATCGCCCGGATCGTTTTCCCGAGTTTTCTCAGTATGATCTCCTGTCCGATTTGCTCATGGTTCAGTCCATAGGATTCCAGGAACTCGTCATCGAAGAAATGGCCGTAGGGTCCGTGCCCCACGTCGTGCAGGAGGCCCGCCACGCGGAGTATTTCCTCGATGAAATTGATCGACGGGACATTTCCGCAGACTTCCCTCAGACTGGGATAGAGATACCGGCCGAACTCTCCGGCTATGTGCATGGTTCCGAGGGAATGCTGAAAGCGGCTGTGTTCCGCCGATGGAAAGACCCAGCGGGCGCTCTGGAGCTGATTTATCCGCCGCAGTCGCTGGAGCCAGGGGGAATCGATTAGATCCTTCTCCGTTTTCTCAGAGGGAAAATCCGGGGTGGGCAGGGTGAACCAGGCGTACTGGTAGATGGGATCGGCGATCAGGGCCTTTCCCTGATAAACACCTGCGTAGTCCATTTTCTCTGCTTTCATGGGTCGGACAGCAAATCGCCCTGTGGCAGCGGCCTTACTTCTTTCCCGTCACCACGATGACAGGAAAGGCGGAAGACCAGGTCATCGGCTTCACGAGCGTTTTCTCTCCCATCTGCGCGGCTATTTCCTTTGCCTCTTTTTCGTGACCCTTGTGGAAGTAAACGGTGTCAGCGGCAAAATCGGCCCGGGGAGCCAGATCCACGATCTCCACCTTCCATCCTGCCTTTTCGAGTTTCCGGGCCATCAGCCTTGCCGAAACGATTTGTCCGTCGCCGGCGAGAACTTTTATCTTCAGGGGCTGCGCCTGCTCGGCTTTTTTGTCGTCCACAGCAGCCGGCCCTTCCGCTTTCTTAGCTGCCTGTTTCTCGGTCAGCGTCTCGCTCGTGATGGCCGCCTTCCCTTCCTCGCGCTGTTTTCTCATTCTCAGGATCTCGTCCTGAAGGTCCTTGATCCTGCCGCTGAGGGCCGTCCTGTCTTTCTGAAGGGCGGCGATTTCCTCCCGGCTGCTCTTGATCGTCTTGTCTTTTTCTTTGTTTTCAGCGTCCAGTCTTGCTATCTCTTTCTTGAGATCGTCGGTGGACACCTCCAGCTCCTTTATCTGCCGCTCGCAGCTTCCGTCGAGGCACTTGAGCGAGGCGCAGCCTGAAAAAAGGAAAATCATGATGATGCCCGCGATGCAGAGATGCTTTTTCCCCATACCTTCCTCCTTTCCGGCAAATAAACCCGATTGGACTGTTCACCTTGATATATGAAACATGAGAAAAAATCCATAGAATTATTTGATGGTTGTGATAAATTGCCCGTCATGATCGGACGGACGAAAAAACCCTTCATTCTTCTGTTCCTCGTCGCAGCCGCCGTTTCCATAATTCTGAGCATGCCTGTGGAGACTGCCGGGGCGGAGAAGTTTCCAGCGCCCGTCGGCGCGGTCAACGATTTTGCGAACCTGATTTCCCCGCAGTACAGACAGGAGATGACGGCTCTGGCGCGCGAGATTCTCGAGAAGACAGGAACCTCCGTCGTCGTTGTAACCCTGCCGACGGTGGGGGACAATGACCCGCGGGAATACGCCAACAGGCTTTACCAGGCGTGGGGCATCGGGAAAAAAGGTGAAGATAAGGGAGTGCTGATTTTCCTCGCCCTCAAGGAAAGGCGCATCCGGATCGAGACCGGCTATGGTGTAGAGGGGATACTGCCGGACGGTCTCGCAGGCGAGATCCTCGACCGCGACGTGACGCCGTATCTCAGGAAGGGTGATTACGGCCGGGGGCTTCTTAATGCCATGGTCTCCGTATCGCGGGTTATTGCCGCAGATGCGAAGGTGTCGATAGGCGGGCAGGCGGGAGCACGCGACAGTGCGAAGCCGGCTCCCCGCAAAAAGGGAATGAGGCTGACCAGCGGGCTGACAGGGTTTCTGCTTTTTGTCCTGGTCGCTGTGCTGCTTCTCGGAACGAGGCAGGGCCGCGAACTTCTGCCTTTTATTCTGGGAATGATCATCGGGGGAATGGGCCGCGGCGGCGGGAGCGGAGGAGGTTTTGACGGTTTCGGCGGCGGCTTCGGAGGATTCGGGGGCGGAATGAGCGGCGGCGGCGGCGCCGACCGGGGTTTCTGAGAAAAGGAGACGAACATGGCAAAGGCACCCAGAAAACCGGAAGAAATTTTTGCCGACTTTACGGCTGATTTTCAAAAACTCTTCGGCGACCATCTCCTTTCAATCTGTCTTTACGGTAGCGGCGCCCGGGGGGACTACGATCCGGGGAAGTCGGACCTCAATTTTCTCATCGTTCTTTCAGAGGAGGGCATCGACGATCTCAAAAAAGTTCATTCCGTCATGCACGGCTGGAGAAAGAGGCGGGTGGCCGTTCCGCTCATTATGACGAAGGCCTTCATACTGTCTTCCCTCGATTCTTATCCTATCGAGTTTTTAAATATGAAAAGGCATTATGTGCCCGTATTCGGAGAGGATGTACTCAGAGAACTCACCTTCAACCCATCGTCCCTGCGGCTGCAGGCGGAGCGGGAGCTGAAGGGCAAGATCCTGCTGCTTCGGGCCAGATACCTGGCGACGGAGGGAAAGGCTGAAAGGATCAGGGATCTCATCAGGGAATCCATCACTGCCTTCGTCTCCATCTTCAATGCCCTGCTTTATCTTAAGGGAATGAACGTTCCGGAAGGACGGAGCGAGGTGGTACGGGCCGTATCGGAGGTCTTTTCGCTCAACGCAGATGCCCTCCTCAAGTGCGTGGAAATCAAGGAGGGGCGCGGGAAATTCTTCCTCCCGGAAATGGAGAACATTTTCGAATATTACCTCAAGGAGCTGGCGGCGCTGTCCGAGCAGGTGGACCGGATGGAGATATAGTATGAAAAAAAGGTCTGAGTGGGGGTTGAGAAAAGATAAGCCCTGCAATTAATCAGATGATTTTTGTCTTTGATTTGCAATAAATAACATGCGGGAGGTTTTGATATGACTCAGGGGAAAAAAGTTCTACTCATCGCGCTCGGTGTGGTGCTGGTCCTCGGTTTAATGCTCTTTTCCTTCGTGCAGGGGACCTACAATACATTTGTCAGGATGGATGAGGCCGTGAAGGCGTCCTGGTCGCAGGTGGAAAATCAGCTACAGCGGCGCTACGATCTCATCCCCAATCTCGTGGAGACCGTGAAGGGCTATGCGAAGCACGAGAGAGAGGTCCTGACGGAGGTCACCAACGCCCGCGCGAAGGTGGGAGGCGCAGGGACGATAGACGACAAGATCAAGGCCAACAATGAACTGTCTGGCGCCCTGAGCCGTCTGCTTCTCGTCGTGGAAAGGTATCCCGATCTCAAGGCCAACCAGAATTTCATCCGGCTTCAGGACGAGCTGGCGGGAACGGAGAACAGGATCGCCGTGGAGCGGAGGCGTTACAATGAAGCCGTTCAGGTCTACAATGTGAAGATCCGCAGCTTCCCGGCCAATCTCCTCGCCGGAATATTCGGCTTCAAATCCGCCGCGTTCTTCGAAGCGCCGGCGGCGGCCAAGGCGGCCCCGCAGGTCAAATTTTAAAACCAAGCCCTCACCCGATCCCTCTCCCGCAAGGGGAGAGGGTGTCCCTTAAAGACGCTGCAATATAATCTCAGGTCCCCTCCCTTGACGGGAGGGGATTAAGGGGTAGGGTGATTGGCACCGCTTGGACCCTTGAATCCTTTTTCTTATTTCGCCAGATATCCCCCATCGTTGACGATCACGGCGCCGGTCATGTATGCCGATGCGTCGGAGGCGAGGAAAACGGCAAGTCCCTTCATGTCGTTAATGTCGCCCACGCGCCGCAGGGGGATCTGGGCGAGGATCATGTCGTAGGCCTTCTTGAACTCCGGCTTTTCTATGTAGGCCATCATGTCGGTGCGGAAGAAGCCGGGCGCGATTGCGTTGACCCGGATGTTGTAGGGCGCCAGCTTCACGGCGAGGTTCATGGTGAGCAGATTGATCGCTGCCTTCGTTGAGTTGTAAGGAATGGCGGGATGGGCCGCCTCTTCGGAGCCCCGGAATCCCATGACGGAGGAGATATTGATGATATTCCCCCCGCCCTGATTTTTCATTATGTTGGCGATTTTCTGGGTGAGGATCCAGACGCCGCGCACGTTCACGTTGAAGAGCTGATCCCATCTCTCCAGCGGAAACTCCAGGGTCGGCGCGCCCCATGTGGCCCCGGCGTTGTTGACGAGTATGTCGATCCGTGGGCATCTCTCCGTCGCCGCCTTTACCAGGTTTTCGATGTCCTCTGCTTTGGCCAGGTCACAGGCGATGGGATAGGCCTTGACGCCGAAGGCCTCAGAGATCTCTTTTGCCGCGGCCTCGAGGTTTTTCATTTTTCTCGAAGCGAGAATCACGTCGGCGCCGGCTTCGGCGAGCCCCGAGGCGATGAATTTTCCGATTCCTCTTGCGCCGCCCGTCACGAGGGCTGTTTTTCCTTTCAGACTGAAAAGTTCATTGAGCTTCATGTCAACCTCCACATGTTTTCAATCGTTAATTTCACACCCTCTCTCTTTCGTTTTCTACCGTCCCTGGAGAAAACCAGAGGTCCCTCGCCCTTGATGGGAGAAAGACGGGGTGAGGGTGATGGTATGTCGTTTCACACCGGAGAAGGCCCGAAGACTGATCCGTCCGGCATTATCTCCACGTAGGCGTCTCCCCGTCGAGTCATCTTTGTCAGGATCCTCGGTATGTTCTTGTTTGCCGCCGATTTGATTACCTCTTCGACAGTCCTGAACGAGCAGAGTTCCCTGAGGGTCATTATTGTGGGGAGAACGAGTCCGAAATCCCCGCGCTCATAGGCTGCCAGGGCCTCCTGAGGCGTTATCCAGACGTGCCGGACGAGTTCGCAGCCGTCGTGCAGGGCCTCCTGCCTCTCAGGCGCCTCAGCGACGAAGAACCGGACGTCGTAGCGGATGGGAAGCGGCTCGGGCGTGATCCAGTGGGAGAAATAATGAAGGCGGTCAGTAGCCAGGATGAGACTCTCCCGGCTAAGCATGTCTCTGAAACTTCCCGTGCCTCCGTAAAGAGCATCGCGGTAAGCGCTGAATCTTTTTTTTCTGTCCTCTGTGTCGAATGTTATCAGAGCGCCGTCTTTATCATAGGCAAGGAGCAGCCCTACCTCTTCGAAGGTCTCCCGTATGCCGGCCACCCACGCCCCGAGGGTCTTGTCTGCGGGGATGTCGGGCATGAGACTGGCGGCCTTTTCCCTGCTCATGCCGCAACAGAAATCGTTCATCTCCGGCGAACAGTCTTCTTCGTCCAGGGCACCACCCGGGTAGACATATGCATTGGCCACGAATTTGCTGTCAGGATGCCTCAGGACCATCAGCACTTCGATAGCCTCCTCGCCCGCATTTCTTCGCTGTCGGAGGAGCATGACGGTCGACGCGTCCTTGGGATCCACGTATTTATTTTCTTTTCCGTGATTCATTTTTCAACAGCCTGCCAGTAAGGCGATGACTTCTATATGCTTTGTCTGCGGGAACATATCAAAGGGCTGCAGGAGTTGCAACGAAAAGCCTGTGTCAGCCAGATGCCGGATGTCCCGCGCCTGGGTCGCCGGGTCACAGGAGATGTAAATGAGCCGCTTCGGCCTCCACTCCGCGAGTAGGTCCAGGACTTCTTTTTCGCAGCCCGCTCGGGGCGGGTCAAGGACGATGACATCCGCACTTCCTTTTTTTTCTTCCAGCAGTCCCCGGAGCACCACGCCGACATCTCCCTCGTTCACGATGGCGCTGTGACGGCCGAAACGCTCGAAGTTGCTCCGGGCTGCCCGGGCGGCGTCGCCGTCCATCTCTACCGCTATGATCTCTCCGGCGCGATCGGAAAGGAAAAGCGAGAAGAGTCCTGCGCCGGCGTACAAATCGAGAACGGTTTCCTCTCCTTTGAGGGCACTCATTTCGCATACGGTATCCACAAGCGTGTCCACCAGAGAGAGATTCGCCTGAAAGAACCCTCCGGCGGGGGCGAGAATTTCGCGGCCCTTTACGATCCTTGTGATGAAAGGAGCGTCGCCCGATTCACTGCCCTGAAGAGATTTGCTGTTCCCGCCTGACCAGAAGATCCTTGTCCCGCCCGATTCTATTCTGACCCTGCCGGCGAGGACAGAACGCCGGAAATCCGAGAAGGCGGCGTTTATTGTTTCATTAACGATCTCGCATCGCTCAATATCGACTATCCTGGAGCCGGTCACGTCCATGAATCCCATCTGCGGCGGATGTCCTCTTCGCTCCGAGACATGAAACTCGGCCTTGCCGCGGTAACCGAAGGCCAGAGGGGAAGAAACGATGTCTTCGACGGGAGGGGAGGTAAATTTACCGATCCGGCGGAATGATTCAACAACCTGCGTCTTTTTCAATTCGAGCTGGTGGTTGTAATCGATGTGCTGATACTGGCAACCTCCGCAGCGGAGATAATAAGGGCATTTCGGCATCACTCTCCCGGGGGAGGGGGATATGAGTTTTTCCACCTTTCCCCTCATAAAGGTCTTCTTCACTTCAGTGATCCTAACGGACGCCCTGTCCCCGTCCACGGTGAAGGGAACGAAGAGGACCATCTCCCGTACCCTCGCCACTCCATCGCCGCCGAAGGCCACGCTCTCAATCGTTACATCGATTTTATCGCCGGTCTTGAATCTCTGTTTCACTCTGAACTCTGAACTCTGGACTCTTAACTCTGGACTAATTTTTTACCACTTTTTCCATCTTTCGTAAACGGGGCCGGATAGCCGCTTTTCGCGGCCCTTTACAAAATAGAAAAATATTGATAACTTCCTCCACCCTTTTCAGACGGAGCAGAACTTTTGGAACATCCGGACATACATCGAATCACTTCGGAAGGGCGGGAAATAATCCTCATCGGGACGGCCCATGTCTCCAGGGAGAGCGCTGATCTTGTGGAAGAAGTCATCAGGAGGGTCCGGCCGGATACGGTCTGCGTTGAGCTCTGCAGGACCCGCCTTGAAACCCTCATGAATCCGGGGAAATGGCTCGAGACGGATATCGTGAAGGTCATACGCGAAAAGCGGACGTCACTTCTTCTGTCGCAGCTTCTCATGGCCTCCGTGCAGAAGCGGATCGCTGAAAAATTCAAGATAAATCCCGGCGAAGAAATGAGGCGCGCCGTCAGCGCGGCCGATGAAATTGGGGCGGAAATTATCCCGGCGGACCGCGAGATAAGGGTCACCCTGACCCGTACGTGGAGAAATATGCGCTTCTGGAGCAAGTTCATGCTCCTGCCTGAATCCATCGCTTCGATAATTATGAGCGAGGAGATAAGCGAGGAGGAGATCGAGAAGCTCAAAAAACGCGACGCTCTTGAGATCGCCCTCGATCTCTTCGGAAAGAAGCTGCCCGAGATAAAGACAACGCTCATCGACGAGCGGGATCAGTATCTGGCCCATTTCATCGGTCATGCCCCGGGTTCCAGGATAGTGGCCGTGGTCGGCGCAGGGCATGTCCCCGGCATTATGAATTACATGGGCAGGGAGATTGATATTGAGGCCCTCAACAGAATTCCGCCGAAGGGTCGCCTGGGCGAAATCATTCAGTGGGGTCTCCTCGCTTTAGTACTCGGCCTCTTCATCGGTGGCTTCGTTTACGCAGGTAGTCAGACTGGACTAAGCATGGCGAAGTGGTGGATTATTATCACCTCGGTCGCAGCCGCCCTCGGGGCAGTTGTGGTTCTGGCGCATCCGCTCACGATAGCCGCGGCCGCCCTGTCTGCGCCAATCGCGACCATTCATCCTCTTATCGCCACGGGCTGGGTGGCGGGGCTGACGGAGGCTGCTCTCCGGAAACCACAGGTGAGGGACTTCCTCGGTCTTGCAGACGACATCGCCACCTTCCGCGGCTTCTGGCGCAACAAAATAACCCGGCTTCTGCTCCTTGTCGCCATCGTTAATCTCGCGGCCGCGGCTGGAACTTTCATCGCCATTCCGGTGATGGCGCGCTTTCTTTACCGTTAGAGACGATGCCGTTGACAGTCTCGAAAGCTATGTGGTAAGGCTTTCCTTCACCAGCGCTCAGGGGAAATTAGATGGTCGATACAGGGAAGAAGTCGATGCTCTGCCCGAACTGCCGCAAACTAATCAGTTCGGACGAACCGCTATGCCCCTACTGCGGCATCGCAAATCCGGGCTCGGCCTGGAAACGTTACATGGGCTGGGGCGCGCTGTTAGGCTCTGCGGACATCATTTCCATACTCCTGTACACCAATATCGCCTTCTATATTCTGTCCATCCTTCTTAACCCCCGGGGCATGGGCTTCTCACCGAACCCCTTCACCTTTCTTTCCCCTTCCGATCAGAGCCTCTTTCTTCTCGGGGCGACGGGGAGCTATCCCGTTTTCCTCTTTCACCGCTGGTGGACATTTGTTTCTGCCTCCTTTCTCCACGGTGGTCTTCTCCATATCTTCTTCAACATGGCCGCCCTGCACCAGCTCGGTCCCTTCGTTGTCCGGGAGTTCGGGACAAGCCGTTTCATCATCATCTACGTTCTCAGTGGGATCGCAGGATTCGCTCTTTCCACGCTGGCCGGTGTCCGTTTCACCATCGGGGCGTCGGCGAGTCTCTGCGGCCTCATCGGAGCCATTCTTTACTACGGAAAAAGCCGGGGCGGTTTTTTCGGACAGGCGGTTTACAAGCAGGCCACGGGGTGGGTCATAGGGCTGATAATCCTGGGTCTCCTTTTCCCCGGAATAAACAACTGGGCGCACGGGGGCGGAATCGCCGCAGGGGCTCTAATCGGTTTTCTCGCGGGGTATGACGAGAGGAGAGATGAGAACATGAGGCACAGAACGCTCGCTGCGGCATGCACGGTCCTGACGGTGCTGGTTCTTGTCTGGGCAATTCTCCAGGCATTCTATCTTCGTTTTGTCTGAAACGCCCGTTTCCGGCGTTTTTTGAAATCGCGTTGACATGTTTCCCCTATTCACCTATATTTTGCCGAGCCGGACGAGATTCGGAGAGGAGGGCTTAAGGCACATGAGACGAACGACGATTATGATGTGCGCGGCTTTCATTCTGATTGCCGCCTTCGCGACGGCAGGCTGTTACATGGGAGTGGGAGAGCGGGTAGTGGGATTCGAATCGGGGCAGTTCTTCTATTCCGACGGTATTCTCAGAACGGATTACAAGGCTTCATTTGACAGGGTCTGGGCGGCCTGCGAGAAAGCCGTGGCCGACATGAAGGGTGCCTCTGTTGAAAAGAAAAAAAAGATCGGGACGGGAACGATTGACGCCGTAATCAGCGACGAGAAGGTACGCCTTTCCGTGGAATACGTTTCAAAGAATATCACGACCGTGGGCGTACGGGTCGGCATGGCGGGAAACAACTTCGCGTCGCAACTCATCCAGGAAAAAATCAGGAACAATATCTTGGAGCAGTGAGAGTCACTGAATTTTACTCACAAAAAAGGCCGCTGGGTTTAGCGGCCCTGAAATAATTTACCGGAGGATATAGTAGAGCCTCTGGTCTCACCCATAACGCTCACACGGCAGGGAGCCGAATTTTGTCCGCCGGTGATATCTAAGTGAATCAAAAAGAGCCGGTTTTCAAGATAAAAATGGCAAGCAAGAAGAGTTAACAAAAAAGTTTGAAGTTAACGTGAAAATACTCACCGTCAAGCGGAAGCCCGTCATCATCGGCGTCATGGGAGGCCATCAGGCAGAACCCGGGACTATCGAGGAGGCGCGACGCCTCGGGGAGGCCATTGCCGAAAAAGGTTATGTCCTTCTGACCGGCGGGGGCGGAGGTGTCATGAAGGCGGCGTCGGCGGGAGCCTGGGGCGCCGGCGGGCTCGTCATAGCAGTCCTTCCCAACGAGAGAACGCGTCCCCTGAAGGATTATCCAAACGAGTACGTCGATATTCCAATCTACACAGGTATGGGAGACGGACGCAATGCGGTCAACGCCAAGACGCCGGACGTAGTCGTCGCAATGCACGGGGCCGCTGGAACGCTCTCGGAAATCGCCCTCGCGCTCAAGAGCGGGACGCCCGTGATCGGCCTGCACGCGCTGAGGTTCGACGTGCCGGAGGGGAGCACATTCCATCAGGCCGGCACGGTGGAAGAGGCAATGGAAAAAATAGAAGAGATCCTGGCGTCCGGGTTCCCGCCTTTGCGAGGAATGACAGGATAAAGAAAGCGGAGGTAACATTTGAAAGTAGTGGCATTCAACGCGAGCGCGCGGAAAAACGGCAATACGGCGATTCTTCTGAATGCGGTGCTCGATGAGCTCAAGGCGGAGGGAATACGCACGGAACTCATCCAGCTTGCCGGGAAACCCCTTCAGGGTTGCCGGGCCTGTTACAGGTGTTTCGAGAAAAAGAACCGGCGATGCGCCGTGACAAAAGACATCCTCAACGACTGCATCGCGAAGATGGAAGAGGCCGACGGGATCCTGCTCGGATCGCCTACATATTTCTCCGATGTCTCGGCCTCAATGCGGGCACTCATCGAGCGCGTCGGCTTCGTGGCCCGCGCCAACGATTACATGCTCAGGCGAAAGGTCGGCGCCGCCGTGGTCGCCGTCCGCCGCGCCGGCGGCATCCGGGCCTTCGATTCCATTAATCTCTTTTTGCACTACATGCAGATGGTCATGCCGGGATCGAGTTACTGGAGCGTCGGGGTCGGAAGAGACCCGGGAGACGTGCTGAAGGACGCCGAGGGTCTTCAGACCATGCAGACCCTCGGCCGGAACATGGCCTGGCTTCTCAAAAAACTCCACGCGTGATCGTTCTTTCCTGTGCAAGTTCAAAACTCCCCGCCTCCGGCGGCCTCAGACATTGAACTTGTCCGCCTAAGGCGGACTGCGCTGCGATAAGAACGGTGACCCGGAGAAAAGATATTCGCTTGTTCAGAACCCTGCCCTCTCCCTGGTCATGCTAAAACATTTGGTCGACAGATGCTGGAGTTTTTTGATGGAGGACGTCGGAACGAACAGCGCACAGAGCCGTTTCTGGGGTGAGACAACCGCCTTTCTCGCCCTCTTCCTCGACAACGTCGGCGTCCTCGTTTTTCTGAGCTCCATACTCGTCTTCACCTTCAACTATCCCGCCGATATCATTCTGACGCGAATGATTCCCGGCACTGCCATTGGGGTCCTCTTCGGCGATCTCGTCTATACCTGGATGGCCATCCGGTTGGGGAAGAAAACAGGCCGCGGGGATGTCACCGCGATGCCGCTCGGCCTCGACACGCCCTCGACGATAGGTCTGGCCTATGCAGTCATCGGTCCGGCCTACGTCGCGACGAGGGATGCCCAGCTTGCCTGGCATGTCGGCGTGACGACCCTTTTCATGATCGGGGTTGTCAAGATCATTACATCATTTATCGGAGGCTGGGTACAGCGAGTAATACCCACGGCCGGACTGCTTGGTTCTATAGCCGGAGTCGGCCTGCTGCTCCTCGGTTTCCTTCCACTGATCGAAATCTTCAACGAGATAGTCGTGGGCATGACTGCTCTGGGGATAATCTTCGCGGTGCTTCTAGGCAGGATGAACCTTCCCGGCCGGATGCCCGGTGTTCTGGTCGCCGTACTTCTCGGCACTGCCTTTCATTTAATCCTCGGATACGGCGGCTACCTCCCCGACTTCACGGCGCCGTCCTTCGAGTTGACCCTCTCCCTGCCGGTTTTTTCCCTTGCCTTTCTCGAGACGCTGCCCCGGAGCATCCAGTATCTTCCCATCGCCATCCCCTTCGGCATCCTGACCATAGTCGGCGGGATCAATAACACCGAGAGCGCCCGCCTGGCCGGCGATGATTACCGCACGCGGGACATCCTGCTCACGGAGGCGGTGACCTCTCTTGTTGCCTCACTCTTCGGCGGCGTGGCGCAGACGACCCCTTACATAGGCCACCCTGCCTACAAAAAGATGGGCGCGACTTACAGGTACACGCTCCTTACTGGACTTCTGATTGGTATTGGTTCCGTGACAGGACTTCTTTCCCTCATCGTGAGTCTGATCCCCAGGGCTGCACTTGCCCCAATCTTCATCTTCATCGGCTTCGAGATTGTCCAGCAGGCATACAGAGAGTCTCCCGGGGTCCATTCCCCCGCCGTAAGTCTGAGCTTCATGCCTGCGACGGCCAGTCTGGTCGTCATAATTCTCGGTCAGTTTCTCGGGGCGCTTGCCGTTACCCCCGACAGATTTTCGCTCCGCCTCCGGACACTGCATCAGACGCTGACCGTGCTCAGCAATGGCTTCATCGTCACGGCGCTCCTCTGGGGCAGTATGCTGGCCTTCTTGATCGACCGCAGGCCTCACCGTGCTGCGCTTTGCGCCTTTGCCTGCGCCGTCCTCAGCCTCTTCGGCTTCATCCATTCCGTGCTTCCCGCCGGAGACGTATATCTACCCTGGACAATAACCTCCGGCGGGCATTACACGATCGCCTTTTCCTACACCCTGCTCGCGTGCGTGTTTCTGATTCTGACCGATGAGGGAAAGGAGTGACCTTTTTCCCTCAGGCGAGGCAATTTCTTTTCGGCGGGCCGACGTAGATCTGTCGCGGCCGCTGAAGCCGCGTGAACGGATCGAGTTCCTCCTCCCTCCACTGGGCGATCCATCCTGCTGTTCGGGCGATGGCGAACATCACGGTGAACATGTTTAGCGGGATTTTGATGGCTCGAAGAAGGATGCCGGCATAGAAATCAACGTTCGGGAAAATCCGGTTTTCCCGGAAGAAGGGATCCCTGAGCGCAGTTTCCTCGAGCTCGATGGCGATGTCGAAAAGGGGATCCTTCACGTCCAGAGACTGGAGCAGGCGGTAAACCTCCTTTTTCAGGATTCGGGCCCTCGGGTCATAGTTCTTATATATACGATGGCCGAAACCGCTGAGCCGGAACCGCCCTTTGGATGCCCCCTTCTTTTTGACGGATTCAATCAGTTCGCGGATCGTGGTTTCCCTGTTGTAGACCCGCTCCAGCGTCTTTACCACCTGAATATTGGCACCGCCGTGGAGTGGTCCGGAAAGGGCGCTTATGCCGGCCGACACGGAATCGAAGAGGTTAGCCTTTGTCGATCCGACAATGCGGACAGTCGAGGTCGAGCAGTTCTGCTCGTGATCCGCATGGAGCATGAGAAACAGGTTCAGCGTATCGGAAACGATCTTCGGGGCCTGATAAATCCTGTTCGGAATGGAAAACATCATGTGGAGAAAGTTGGAACAGTAATCCAGCTCCGGGTTGGGATAGACGAAGGGTTCCCCTATCGCCTTCTTGTAACTGAACGCGGCGATGGTCCGGACCTTGCTGAGCAGTTTCGCTGCGACGACCATAGTAGTTTCCGTATCGGTAGGTTCGAGCGAGCGGAATTCCGGGTTGTAGAGACTGCTGCACTGAACCGCCGCCGAGAGTATCGCCAGGGGGTCACCGTGCGGGGGCAGGGCATCGAAGAATTTGAGCATGCCTTCATGCAGGAGCTCCTGGGTCGTCAGAAGCTCCCTGAATTTTTCCCTCTCCTCGGGCGTTGGCAGCTCGCCGAAGATTAGCAGCCAGGCCGTTGGAATGAATTTCACACCCCGGGCCGCAAGTTCCTCTATATCGTACCCTCGGTAGCGCAGGGCGCCGTTCTCGCCGTCCACGTATGTGATGGCAGATGTGCAGGACGCCGTGTCCGCGTAGCCCGGATCGTAGGTGATGTACCCCAGGTTTCGCCTCAGTCCGCTGATATCGATGGCCTTATCTCCTTCCGTTCCTGTCAGTATGGGAAGATGGAGCACCTTGCCGTCAACTTCCAGCCTGGCGAATTTTTTCTCATTCTTTGCGTTGTTTTTCATGTTTCCTCCATGTGGCTGACGTATAAGCGGCTCCTAATTTATCACAACTTTAATCCAATCGCTTCCCGTTTTTTATCTTATCAGTTTTTCCAGGATAATCCGGGCGGCTTCCTTGTCGAGGGGTCTGTTGTCGTTACCGCACTTTGGGGAGTAGATGCAGGATGGGCACCCGTCTTCGCACGGACAGTCGCTGACCAGTTCGAAAGTCATGGAGGCGATATCGCCGAATAGATCAAAGGCCTTCTCGGCCAGCCCGATGCCGCCCTCAAAGCCGTCATATACGAAGATCGTGGGCCGGAGAGTATCCTGATGGAAGGGTGTCGAAAGCCCTCCCATGTCCCATCGGTCGCACAGGACGTGAAATGGCAGAATGGCTATAAGGGCGTGCTCGGCGCCGTGCAGGCCGCCGGCGATGTCGCGTTTCTTGGCCGCTATCTCCTGCACGGTCTCTCCGGAGACGGTCAACCATAGCCCGGTCGTTCTGAACGTGAGCGGCGGAAGATCAAGTTTTTCCATGCCCAGGACCCGGTCCCGCCGAATGATCCTGTAGCCGATGAAACGTTCCGTCACCTCAAGATCGCCCAGTATAAGGGAGCAGTCGGATCCCGCTGATGAGCCACTAATATCGCGGCGGGACATCTCCCTTATGACGCTCAGATCCGCTGTTTTCAGCGCCTCGGTGTAATAGTCAACCTCCTCTTTTCTTACCCGGATGATGTGATTCTTAAGGTCCATGTCCTCCACGACAAATGTTTCGCCCTGGTGAAGGAGGACCGCGCCCGGGTGTGCCTCCCTGAATGCCTGCGCCTGATCCAGGGTTTCCAGGGTCTCGCTGCCGCAGACAACACGGTAGGCGTCCGATGAGATGTGATCCATGCTCACTATCTCGGTCGCCCGGCTTTTTCCCGCATAGACCCATCCGTGGGGAGTTTCCTTCAGCAGACCTTCCGCCTCCAGCGCTTTAAGGATGGCGGGGACATCTCCTTCGGGGAAGAACGTTTCCTCGCCCGGCCTGAGCGGCATCTCGGCCGCGGCGCAAAGAAGCTGCCCTGAGAGTATGTGCGGATTAGCCAGGTCGATGATGGCGTGCTCGTGGGGCCTGTCGAAAAAAATCAGGGGATGCCTCATTAGGTACTGATCGAGGGGATTCTCGAAGGCAACGAGCGCCGCAATGGATTCCCCTTTTCCCCGTCCCGAACGACCTGCCTGTTGCCAGGTGGAGATGAGGGTTCCCGGATAGCCGGAAATTATCACGCAGTCGAGAGAACCGACGTCGATTCCGAGCTCAAGGGCATTTGTCGAGGTTATGCCCAGGAGCGTCCCGCGCTTGAGCCTGTTCTCTATATCGCGGCGTTCTTCCGGGAGATAGCCCGCCCGGTAGGCCGCTATCCTTTCGTCGAGACCGGGGTCAGATTCGTGCACGCTGTTTTTCGACCACCGGGCGATTATCTCGGCCATCTTCCGCGACACGGTGAAACAGAGCGTCTGGAGTCCGCTCCGGATAAAGTAAAGGAAGAGGTCCCGGGTCTCCTGATGGGTCGAAAGCGTTCCGACCCCGTCGTAGAAGGGGTTGTAGAAGAGAAAATATTTTTTCCCTCTCGGGGAACCGTCGCTGTCGATGAGCCTGAAGGGAAGTCCCGTGAGTCTTTCGCTGAATTCGAGAGGGTTAGCCAGCGTGGCCGAGGAAAGGATGAACCGGGGGGCGGAGCCGTAGGAAAGGGCGATCCGCCTCAGGCGCCTGAGAAGAAGGGCCATGCTTGAACCGAGGACGCCCCTGTAGCGGTGCGCCTCGTCGATGACCACGAATCTCAGATTCCTGAAAAAGGATTGCCACTTGTGGTGCCAGGGAAGAATCTGGTGAAGCTCATGGGGATTGCTGAGGATGATCCTCGATTTCTCCCGGATGCCCGGTCTTCGCGACGCCGGCGTGTCGCCGTCGTAGACCGCGGGTCTCACGTCGATGCCCGTCGACTTCTCCATCTCCCGCAGGACCTTCAACTGGTCGTTCGTCAGGGCCTTGGTGGGATAGAGAAAGAGGGCCGCCGCCTTCGGATCGATGATCATATCTCTGAAGATGGGAACCGTGTAGGCCAGCGTTTTTCCCGAAGCCGTAGGCGTCGTGATGATCACATTCTCACCCGCCGCCAGGGCGTCCGCGCTTTCGGCCTGATGTCTGTAGAGTTCGAACTTCTTTTTCTCAAGATACTTTCTCAACGCTCCGGGCAGGTTCTCAGTCAGCACTCCGCGGACGGCGTCCCGTGCGGCAAGAACCTCGACATGAACAACGCGGTCTCTGAAACGCGGATGGTTCCGAAGGCGCGATACGATCTCGTCCATCATCTTCCCCACTCCTCGTGGAGCCTGGAGAAGATCTTTGCCAGCGTTATAAGGTCGCCGAGATTGTGACTGACGATGGGAACCAGAGGACCCACATTGCCTGTCCGCCGGTAGGTCTGGTAGAAATCCGGAACAAGAACGCTCGGCACATCGTCTTCCCTGACCTTGCCGAACAGACAGGTCTCCAGCGTGGTCAGGCTGCAGTTGGGCGTGCGGTCCCGCCAGGCACGTCGGGAGAAGTAGAGCACGTCGAAATGAGCCCTTTCGAGATCGCCTGCCATTCGGTAGTAGGCAAGCCGCTCGCGGATGTAGGGTACGTCGAAGGCCCGGCCGTTGAAGGTGACGAAGGCGCTCCGCTTTCCCACGTGGTCGAGAAGGGCTGAGAGCGCCGCCGGTTCCTCGTGGATGTCTCTCAATAGGTACTGATCCACCCTGATCCGGCCGCCCGAGATGCGGGCCGCGCCCAGAAGGATGATCGGCCTCGTGAAAAGCCCGAGGGTTTCGATGTCGAGGACGAGGAAGTCTTCCGGGTCGTGAAGCCCCGAGGAATGTAGGACGAGAGGGTGTGACCTCGAAAACCAGCGGCCGATCCATTCGCAGAGCCTTTCCGTTTCGCCGGCGTCGAGGATCTCCAGAAATGCCTTCGCGCTTGATTCGAAACGGGGATGGGACGCGAGGTCTTCGATGGTGCGATATCCTTTTTTCTTCAACTCCATTTCCGTGATCGCGCCGATCCCGTAGATGAGCTTCAAATTCGAAAGAATTTTCTCCCGCGCCTTCTCGCGGCGGATTGTTCTGAAGGACAGAGATTTTTCGGTCCGGATGTGATAGCAGTATCCTTTCTCCGTTCGTATCTCCTTTCCCGGCAGGGCTTCCTCTAAAGGCACGTTTCTGAAGCTTCTGAGGAGCCTTCCTTTGAGCCGCAGTGCGCGGTCGTATTCCTCAGGGGTCAGACCCCAGGAGAAAGCGGCGGCGAAACCCGAGCCGTCCCCTCTGGAGATTTCCTGCTCTTCCTGGCGGTCGCTCCGGTCCCTCCACTTCTCACGAATGCGGTCAAGCGTGAAACTCAACTTCTATTATCCTCCAAACTAAGTCAGCGGCAAATATACGGGCAGGGAATCATTAGGTTCCCTGAACCAGCAAACAGTAAGCGGTAAACTGTTAAATGTCCGTTCGGGTGTCACCGCACGTAGCGGGTTTTTTCCTTCACATCCGTTCTCGGCGTCTTCACGGATGGTCCCGCCGCTTTTCCGATACAGATCAGAGCCAGTGGCTCCTTGTATTCCTCGATGTCCAGGATCTTCCGGATCGCCTTTCGGTCGAAAAGAGTAAACCAGAGACTTCCAAGACCTTCGGCGTGAGCGGCCAGGAGCATGTTCTGTATGGCCGCCGCGCAGCCGTGCTGGTATGTGGCCTCCGTGCCTTCCAGAAACTTGTGGGCGCCTGTTTTCTCGGGGTCGCCGATTACGGCGATGATAACGGGTGCTTCGAGGAGAAAACCGGCCCGGTACCTGTCGATCCACTTCCACCCGCTCTTTTCAAATAGTGTCTTTCTGCAATTTTCCGATTCCGCCCATATCTTTTCTTTGATGCCGCCGTTGGTGATTACGACAAACTCCCAGGGCTGGTTGTTCGCAGGTGACGGAGCCCACACCGCCGCCTCCAGAATCTTTTCGATGACCTCATCGCCGACGGGGTCGGGCAGGAAGACCCGGCAGCTTCTCCTCTCTCTTATCGCGGTGAAAACGTCCATCTGCACCCTCCCTCCTTTTCGTAATAGTATTGACCGCGCAGTAAATTATTCTTTTTCTGATCCTCTCAACTTCCCAACATCTCAACTTCGATTTTTTAATTCCCGGCCAGCCTCCGCCGCAGACCCGTGAAGCGCTTCTCTGTCCGGTTGTTTTTCACGGCGATGGCCAGCGCCTTCTTCGTTCCCACGAGCACGACGAGCTTCTTTCCCCGTGTCACGGCCGTGTAGATAAGGTTCCGCTGCAGGAGGACGTAGTGCTGGGTGAGAATGGGGATTATCACGGCGGGGTATTCTGACCCCTGGGACTTGTGGACGGACACCGCATAGGCGAGAACAATCTCCTCGAGGTCGGCGAAATCATAGATGACGGGCCGGCCGTCGAAGAGAACCACTACCTCCTGATTCACCCAGTCTATCTTAACGATCTGCCCGATGTCGCCGTTGAAGACCTCTTTGTCGTAATTGTTCCTTATCTGCATGACCTTGTCGCCGACCTTGAGATTCTTTCCGCCCCGGCTAAATTCTATCTCTCTCGGGTTTAGTGCCTTCTGGAGTTCCAGATTTAGATTTGCCGTTCCCACGACCCCCCGGTTCATGGGGGTCAGCACCTGTACGTCGCTTAGCGGGTCGAAACCGAAGCGCCGCGGGATGCGGTCTTTGGCCAGTTCCACGATGGTTTTGAGAACCTCCTGGGGATCTTCCCGCTCGATGAAGAAAAAATCACCTCCGTCATCGAGGGACGGAAGAAGGCCCTGATTGATCCGGTGGGCGTTGACTATTATCCGGCTCTCCCTGGCCTGCCTGAAGATCTCGTTCAATTCCACGACGGGTGCGGCATTCGATTCAATGATATCCCTGAAGACACTGCCGGGACCCACGGATGGAAGCTGGTTGGAATCTCCGACAAGAATCAGCGTGGCGTGGAAGGGCACCGCCTTGAGGAGATGATGCATGAGCAGTGTGTCTATCATGGAGGTTTCATCGACAACCAGCAGATCGCATTCGAGGGGATTCGTCTCGTTTCTCTGAAAGCCCGCCCGCTGCATGCTGTATTCCAGCAGACGGTGGATGGTCTTTGCTTCGTGACCCGTTGCCTCGCTCATTCGCTTTGCCGCCCTTCCGGTTGGTGCCGCAAGCAGGACCCTGGCGGGGATCCTCGCCGCTACCTTCAGGATTGCGTTTATCAGGGTCGTTTTCCCGGTACCCGGTCCACCCGTAATCACCATGACCTTGTCTCTGAGCGCCCGCGTAAGAGCCTCCACCTGTCTCTCCGCAAGATTCAAGGAGAGCCGTTTCTTCACCCATTCCACTGCCCGGGAGGGGTCGGGGACATTCATCGATTTGGGCGTCTTCGCCAGCGTTCGGAAGCGGGCGGCTATGTTGGTTTCGCACAGGTGGAAAGCAGCGAGGTAAACGGACTTATTGTTCTCGACGAATGATTCCGGGTCATCGTTCAGGTCTTCAATAACGATTTTTTTCTCCGCAGCGACGGCGCCGAAGGCCCTGACCACGACCTCCCTTTCCACCTGGAGGATCTCGAGGCATTTCTTTATGAGCGGTTCGTAAGGGTAATAGACATGACCTTCCTCGGCGAGCTGGCTGAGGACATACAGTATGCCCGCCTCCACCCGCATAGGGGATTCTTTCGCAACACCAAGCTTTTCGGCGATCCTGTCTGCGGTGAGAAACCCGATTCCGTGAATATCAGTCGCCATGCGGTAGGGGTTTTCCTTCACAATGCCCACGGCGTCACGGCCGTATTGCCGGAAGATGCGGGTGGCGTACCCGGGACCCACACCGTGACTCTGAAGAAAGATCATCACCTCGCGGATCTCTTTCTGTTCTTCCCATGCCCGGCGGATCATCTCGATCCGCTTCTCGCCGATGCCTTCCACCTCTGCGAGGCGTTCGATTTCGTGCTCGATGACATCGAGGGTGCGCTTCCCGAAGACGCGCACGATCCGCTTCGCCATTACGGGGCCGAGCCCCCTGATGAGACCTGAGCCCAGATAGCGCTCGATGCCCTCTACGGTGGCCGGGACGAGAGGTTCGTAAAACGAAACGCGAAACTGCTCCCCGTAGCGGGGGTGATTCGTCCACTCGCCCTTCATCTTGAGAATTTCTCCAGGGGCGGGGTCGAGAAAATTACCCAGGACCGTGACAGACTCCCGCCTTCCGCGGACCTTCATCTTCGCTATGGTATAGCCGTTCTCATCGTTGCGGTAGGTGATCCTATCGATCTGTCCCTGAATTTCCTCTAGCATGTCGGCATTTTCACTCAGGAAAGAGGCAAAGGCAAGGGTTTTTAGAATTAATGCGGCGGACACAAAATGATAGATTATTCCCAGAGAAAAAAAGTTGACTAATAACCAGTCTGACATACGAAGGGATTGCGACGCCTCTAGGCTCTCCGTTTCCCTCGTCCCCGGTTTGGGGATCGAAACAGACCTGACATACGAAGGGATTGCGACCAAGGCGGGTGGACACATATATGGTATACCTTTCTGGTATGGTCGGGAGATCAAATCCGCCGCCGCGGTTTTGTCTGTCTTGATAGTCGATTGAGGGAAGCGGCGTGGAAGGAAGGATTCGCGGTCAAGCCCGATCGCCTTTCTGAAGAATTTTGAAGTGGTTTGACCGGCTGGTTAATTCCTGCTATAAACCATCACGCCTGATTCGCGCCGCGCTTGACTCAAAGGAGGGGTATTCTTGGAAATCGTCCTTGCGGGTTACAATCTGGATTACGAGACGATCAGAGACTTTCAGAGGCGTGATCCCGATGCGAAGTCTCTAACGCCGGAGACTATTTCCGCCGCCTACGCCCGGATAAGCCGCAACCCTCTGCCGGTGAACGAGCTTCGAAGGATTGCCCGGGAGGAAGTTGAAGAGGCAAGGAAGTCCAACCGCAATATCGTCTTCGGGATGGGGCACAGCTCCATCGCGGAACACGCCGTTTTCAACATGGATGTCCTCGGCATTTCCCGGCTGCTCGTGGAGGAGGTGGAGAAGTTCCGCCTCTGTTCTTTCACGGAGAAATCCCAGCGCTACGTTCTCCTTAAGGATGATTTCGTTCTTCCCGATGAGGTCCGCCGGGCGCGTCTGGAGGGCCATTTCATCGACACCATACGCGAACAGAACCGCTTCTATCACGAGCTCTACGAGGCCCTCCGCATACACGTATTAGATAAGAACAGTGACCTGGCCGCCGATCCGGCGAATCGCTCCCTCCTCGAGGGCTGGGCGAAGGAGGATGCCAGATACATCATTTCCCTCGCCACGGAGACCCAGCTCGGGATGACGCTGAATGCCCGGAACCTCGAGCTCATGCTCAGGAGACTCGCGGCCCATCCGCTTCAGGAGGGGCGGGAATGCGGCCTTAAACTTCACGGCGCGGTAAAGGATGTGGCTCCTTCCCTGGTCCGCTACACCGAGGCTACGGATTTTGACAGGTTTACCAGGCCGGCTCTTCGGGAAAAAACGCAGGGGCTGATCGAGAAATGGGGCAAGAAAAAATGGGAGGAAAAGGGGAGCCGCGCCCTCGGCAAAAGAGGAAACGTTGTCCTTTTTTATGCAACGCCGGAAGCGGATGAAAAAACAATCGCCGCAGTACTCCATTCCTCCTCGGGTCTTCCCATGGAACGCTGCATGAACATCGCGTCACTCATGGAGCGGGAGGAGAGAGAAGACTTTATCCGGGAGGCCTGCCGTCGCATGAAGTCGCATGATGCCCCGCTCAGGGAGTTCGAGAGCGCCGATCTGTATTTTGAACTGACGGTCAGCGCAACCTGCTTCGCCCAGTTGAAGAGACACAGGATGGCGACGATTACTACACAGGATTACGATCCTGCCCTCGGTGTAGTTGTGCCGCCGGCGGTTCAGGCAGTAGGACTTGAGGCGCCATTTCGGAGGATCATAGCCCGGACGGAGGATACGTACCAGCGGATACGAAAGGCCGATCCCATAGCCGCCGCCTATGTTCTGACCAACGCCCATCAGAAACGGGTTGCCATGAAGATTAACGCGAGGGAGCTCTATCACATTGCGCGCTTACGCGCGGACCGTCATGCCCAGTGGGATATCCGGGAGACGGCGGAGCGGATGCTCGGCCTGGGACGCAGAGTAATGCCCGTAACCCTCATGCTCGCCGCGGGGAAGGACAGTTTCGATGCCGTCTTCGAACGCTGCTTTCATGATGAAGTAAAATAGTGAAAAGTGACTATTGAACAGAAAAAAATAAATGATCGTCCAGTTCAATTTATTTCTCTGGGGTTTTCTTTTTCTTTTTGCGGCCGGTGCTGTCACCCGCTGGGTCCTGACGCGGATCAATATCAGCCATCTCAGGCGTTTCGGGCACCGCGTGCCCGAGGTGTTCCGGGGCGAGATAGACGGTGAAACCCTCTCCCGGATGACGAACTACACCGCGGAATCCTCGCGTCTCGGTTCCGTGGAAGCGCTTTTCGATGACGCCGTCCTTCTGACTGTTCTTCTAGGCGGTCTCATTCCCTGGCTTGTGGTCCGTGTGGAAGCCCTTCAGCTGAACCCGATCCTGTCGGGACTAATTTTCTTCGCCATTCTGGCGCTTGCCGGGACCGTGCTGGATATTCCTTTCAGCCTATACGCTACATTCGGAATAGAAAAGAAATACGGGTTCAGTACTATTACTCCGGCGCTGTGGATTTCCGACTTTATAAAGAGTACCCTGATCTCGGCGGTTCTTCTGGCTTTGCTTCTGGCCCCGCTTCTCGCTCTCATCCTCTATGCCCCGGCGACATGGTGGGTGTGGGCCTGGATTTTCTTCGCGCTTTTTCAGCTGCTGATACTATGGCTTTATCCGATCGCCATTGCGCCGCTCTTCAACAAGTATGAGCCGATCAGGGATGAGGTTCTGAAAGAGCGTATCATCGCCCTCCTTGAAAAAGCGGGATTGAGGATAGAGGGGGTCTATCAGGTGGACGCGAGCAGACGGAGCAGGCACTCTAACGCCTATTTCACGGGAGTCGGGAAGACCAAGAGGATAGTACTTTTCGACACGCTCCTCGGGTCCCACGCCCAGGAGGAGATTCTCGCCGTTCTCGCCCATGAGGCGGGGCACTGGAAGAGGAAACATGTCCTGAAGCAGCTCCTCTTCATCGAGACGGTTTCATTCTTTCTTTTCTACGCAATTTATCGTCTCCTTGAGTGGCCTCTTCTCTACAGCACTTTTGGTGTGGGCGGGGTCGTGCCATACGCAGGCCTTTTTCTAATCAGCGCTGTTTTAAAGCCCATCGCCTTCTTATTCACGCCGGCTGGAGCCGCCGTTTCGCGGACCTTCGAGCGGGAAGCGGATGAGGATTCCTTCTCGCTCCTGGGGTCGGCGGGTGCCCTTGCGAGCGCCCTGAAGCGGCTGGCGAAGGATAATCTGGCCAATCTTCATCCTCATCCCCTTTACGCCTGGTTCTACTACTCCCATCCGCCCCTTGCGGAGCGCATCGAGAGCCTCCAGCGCCTGGAACAAAAAGCCCCTTGATTTTTTTCTCCTCTCCAATTAAATTTTTTTCGCGGTTTTTAACTCTGAACTTTTAACTCTGAACCCTGAACTGGTTTGTTTCCATGCCCATCTACGAATTTTATTGCCGGAAGTGCAACACGATTTACAGTTTCTTTTCCAGAACCGTGAACACGGAAAAGGTTCCCCTGTGTCCGCGTTGCGGCAAGGTTAAGCTGGAGCGGAGGATGTCGCTCTTCGCGAAGGTCTCGAAGGGGAAGGAAGACGAGGCGGCCGGAGACATGCCGCCGATGGATGAAACGAAGATGGAAAAGGCCATGGCAATGCTGGCCGGCGAGGCGGAGAATTTCAATGAGGATGATCCCCGCCAGGCGGCCCGGTTCATGCGGAAACTGTCGGATGCCGCGGGGCTTAATCTCGGTCCCGGCATGGAAGAGGCACTGAGCCGCATGGAAAGAGGCGAAGACCCCGAGAAGATCGAGGAGGAGATGGGCGACATCCTGGAAGAGGAGGATCCCTTCACCTTCACCGGTCAGAAGGCTAAAAAAGGCAGTCGCAAGCGCAGGCCCATTGTGGATGAGAAGCTCTACGACCTGTAGCCGGGAGGGAAGGACATGCTCGAACTCGTTCTGGAAAGTCAGGGGAATATCCTGGGCATAAAGGTCAGGAAGAGCCTGAGTGCGCGGGATTATGACGACGTCCTGCTGCCGCATCTGGACTGGATCGTCCAGGAACACGGCAAAGCAAGGCTTCTGTTTTCAATGGAGGGAGATGTCCGGGAACTGGAGCCTGATTCCCCCTGGCAGCCGGAGAAGTTCGCCGACGCACACGCGGAGCAGATCGAGAGACTGGCCGTTGCCGGAGATGTGCCGTGGACCGGTTGGGGAACGCAAATCGGCGCGACCCTGCCGTCAAGCCAGGTCGGAATCTTCCCGCCGGGTAAATGGGAAGAGGCCTGGGACTGGATCACCTCATGAGCCGTTAGTGTCGTCTCTTCTCGTTCCGAGCGTGATGATGAAGAGGCCCAGGATAGCCAGGGTATATCCCGCAAGAATCACCGCCGTTTTAACATTGCCGGAATAGAGCGGAGCAATTCCTTTCACCACTCCCACGCCCGAGAAGGCCGTTACGGTTCCCATAATCCAGAACTTGAATCTTCCTTTCCTCATCTTAGCAGCGTTATATAGATGCCGGCGATGATCGCCGATGTGATCACGCCGCTGATATTGGCTCCGATAGCATAAGGGAGTATCTGTGCCTTCATGTTGGCGGCGTGTACTTCCTTCTGCGCGACCTTGGCAGTCGTGGGCACGCATGACACACCGGCGATTCCCACAACGGGATTGAACTCGCCCTTACTGACGAAGTACATGATATACCCGCCTATAATTCCCCCGATCCCCGACAGCAGCAACGAGGTCATTCCCAGGATCAAAAGGATTAGAACCTTTGGATTCAGTATCGTATTGGCCTCGCACAGCACGCCGAGAAGAAGTCCGAGGAAGAAGGTGGACCCGTAAAGGATGGGTCCCTCGATGAAGGCCTTGAAAGGTGCTATGTTGGCATCCCGGATGATTACGCCGAGAAAGAAGGACATGAAGAGAGGAGCCGCAACGGGGAAAAGCAGGCTCAGAACCGTGCAGGTGATAACGGAAAAGGCGATCTTCTCAGACGGCTTCACCCGAGGGATCTTCTTGAGGTCCATCTTGACGCCCCTGAGTTTCTTCGGGATGAGATAGCGGATCAGGAAAGGGTAACCGCCATAGGTGAGACTGAGGTATAAATACGCCACAACGCTTATCGGGACGAAGAGGTCCCTGGCCAGTATCAGCGAGGTGAACAGGACCATCGGTCCATCGGCGCAGCCGACCATTGCGATGGAGGCCGCCTCCTTCGGGGTGAGTCCCATGGCAACGGCCAGTGGGAATGTGGCGATGGTACCGAGCTCCGCCATTATGGCGATGAACATACTGGTGTAGGGTGTCGCGAGGACGTAGCCTATGTCGCAGAGGACTCCTACACCCATGAAGACGAAACAGGCTATGAGACCGTTGCTGAAGGTAAAGGTGTATATGGGCTGAAGGAAGTCTATCTGCAGGATGTCGATCAGTTTGGCCGGATCCGCCACAAGGGGGTCGACGAAGAGCGTTCCGGTGGTGGTTGCGGAGAGAAACAGAACGGCCGCATTGACGGAGGCCATTCCCATCCCCATCGGAATCATGAGAAGGGGTTCGAGAATGTGTTTTACACCGCAGTAGACAAGCAGGATGCCGAGAAGGATCAGCACAACTCTTGATATGGCGATGACGGGATCCGCGTGGACGAGCGTGGCTATTCCCTGGAAAAGCTGAAGGATATTAATTTCGGGCATATTACACCTCCACCTGGCCCTGAGAAGGCTGATTCGCGAGGGCGGGCTTTACCTCCTTCTTTGCTTTATGGTTGCCTCGATTGATAACCGTAAAGATGAGCTTGATCAGCCCGGCGACAAGAAAGGCAATAACGGCCGCGATTCCATAAACGATGAGGGCGAACTTGACGGACTCCATTATCATTTTAGATACCTCGCAAATCGATCTGTCACTCGGATTTTTTAACCTGAACACAGCAATCGGCATGCCATGCGGGTATATATTTGAATTTATTAATTAATTGAATAACGGTGGGATTAAAGAAGCGCGTGCTTATGTAGATGATGTTCTACAGTGACCGGCGGTAGCGCTGTTTTAGGGGAGAATAATGGAAGTATATGAAATAGGACATGTATATTATTATGGACAGACTTTTGCGGCTTGAAAGCCCCGGGCATAGATAAAAGCGGAATAATTTCAGATTTTAAGTAAATCAGCAGGCCGGTCGATAATAAAATCCGGCTCCGCCGTTCTGAGCCGCTCCGCTCTGTGCCATCCCCAGGTTACGGCAACAGTCCGGACCCCGGCCTTCTTCGCTTCCTTTATGTCCCCTACTGTGTCCCCCACATAGAACGTCTCGCTCGGCTCCTTCTTCATGAGCTCCGCTGCGCGGCGGATTTTCTCTGTCTTGCTCAGCGTGAATTCATGGCCGAGGATGTCATCGAAGTAGCGGTCATAGCTGTTGATTGATAGAATGCGGCGGATGGCGTAATTCGAGTTTGAGGATACGATGGCGATGGTATCGCGCTCCCTGATCTTTTCGAGAACTGACCCCAGCTCCGGGATGGGCTTGACACGGCTGTAATCGAGTTCGGGGGCGAGGGCCGCCGACGCCTTCATGAAGGCCGCCACATCCACGCCTCTTCTTCGGATGCCTTCGTAAAAATTGTCCTCGAAGACGTCCAGAAATTCCCCGCGGTCGCTGAAGGGCTCTTTCCCGATCTCCCTCAGGCAGCGGTTCACGGCATCCTCGTAAAGTTCCAGGGAATCCACTACTACCCCGTCAAAATCGAAAAGAAAAAGTTTATTCATAAATGTATTTTATCTGTGGTCTGTAGTTGGGACAGATGATTCATGCCATGCGGCTGTTATTCTACGTGCATTAATTCCAGAATCCCTTTTTTGAAGGGACGGCTTGCGACCCCCGCCTCGGTGATAATGGCGGTTATGTACCGGTTGGGCGTGACATCGAAGGCCGGGTTGAAGACCTTCGTTCCCTCCGGGGCGGTCCTCGCACCGCCGAAGGCGACGACCTCCTCTTCTCCCCGCTCCTCGATGGGAATTTCCTTCCCTGTTCTGATGCCTGTGTCGATAGTGGAAAGTGGAGCCGCGACGTAGAAGGGGACTCCGTTTTCCCGGGCCAGCACCGCGAGAGAGTAGGTCCCGATCTTATTGGCCGTATCGCCGTTAGCCGCGATCCGGTCGGCGCCGACTATAACGAGGTTTATCTTTCCGAGGTGCATGAGAGCGCCGGCCATGCCATCTGTGATCAGCGTCGCCGGTATTCCTTCCTTTCGAAGTTCCCAGCATGTCAGCCGCGCCCCCTGAAGGACCGGTCTTGTTTCGTCGGCGTAAACGTGAACGGTCTTTCCTTCATCCCGGGCGGCCCTGATGACGCCGAGTGCCGTGCCGTACCCCGCAGTGGCGAGGGCTCCGGCATTGCAGTGGGTGAGAATGCTGTCGCCGTCTTTGATGAATCGGCTTCCGTTGAGCCCGATCCTCCGGTTTATTGCGATGTCCTCATCGCCGATGCGGATCGCTTCCTCGACCAGGGCCTTCTTAACGTCCGCCGAATCCGCCTTCCCGGCCAGCTCCATCAGGAAGCGCCGCTTCATCCTCTCTATGGCCCAGAAAAGATTGCGGGCCGTGGGACGCGTGCGCGAGAACTCGTCGCATATCCTGAGAAAGTCCTTTTTCATCGCTCCGGGATTGTCCGCTTTGAGGGCGAGCGCGCCGAGGGCTATGCCCATCGCAGCGGCGACGCCGATTGCCGGGGCGCCCCGTATGGTCATATCCCTGATGGCCGCGATAACGTCCCGGTAATCCCGGCATCGAACGGAGCGTTCCTTGAGCGGAAGGGCTTTCTGGTCGATCATGACGACCGAGTCGTCATCCCAGTAAATGGTGCGTATCATCCTGCAAGCATTTTTTTCAGGAGTTCGTTTACGAGGGCGGGGTTTGCCTTGCCCTTTGTGACCTTCATGACCTGTCCCACAAAGTAGCCGAATACCTTTTCCTTGCCCGACCGGTACTGTTCAAGCTGGGCGGGATTGGCCCGGAGAATCTCCTCGATGGTCTTTTGCAGTGCCGACTCGTCGGTTATTTGAACGAGACCCTTTTCGTCGACGATTGTGCGGGGAGACCTGCCGGTTCTGTACATGTCCTCGAAGACTTCCTTTGCGATCTTGCCGCTGATGGTTCCGTCTTCAATGAGGCGGATCATCTCCGCCAGATCGGATGGCTTCAGTATGCACTCCCGGATATCGCGCTTTTCCTCGTTCAGGAAACGGAGCAGATCGCCCATGACCCAGTTGCTCACGATCTTGGGTTTTCCCGAGAGGCGGACCGCCTCCTCGTAATAATCGGCCAGCGCCCGGCTCGATGTCAGCACCCCCGCGTCATAGGGAGGGATGCCGTAATCCCGGATGAACCGCTCCCGCTTTTCGAGGGGGAGCTCAGGCAGAGTCCTGCGGACCTCCTCGATCCACTCGTCGCTTATATCCACCGTTACGAGATCGGGGTCGGGGAAATACCGGTAGTCGTGGGCCTCCTCCTTGCCTCGCATGGAAAGGGTCACGCCCTGGGAATCGTCCCAGAGCCTCGTTTCCTGAACGACCTCGCCTCCGTCTTCGAGGATGTAATGCTGGCGCTTTATCTCGTATTCAAGCGCCCGCTGGACGTTCCGGAAGGAGTTCATGTTCTTGAGTTCCGTCCGCGTGCCGAAGGCCTCCGTTCCCTTAGGACGGAGGGAGACGTTGGCATCGCAGCGGAAGCTTCCCTCCTGCATGTTGCCGTCGCATATCTCGAGGTAGACGAGGATTTCGTGAAGTCTCCTGAGATAAGCGGCTGCCTCCTCGGCGCTGCGGATGTCCGGCTCGCTCACGATCTCGATGAGCGGAACGCCGCAGCGGTTCACGTCCACATAGCTCGACGGGGTCATCTCGTCGTGGACGAGCTTGCCCGCGTCCTCTTCCATGTGAATCCGGGTGATACCGATGCGCTTCCTGCCGCCTTCGACCTCGATGTCGACGTAGCCGTGTTCTGCGGGAGGCTGGGCGTACTGGGATATCTGATACCCCTTGGGAAGATCCGGGTAGAAGTAATTCTTCCGGGCAAAGACATTCTGTCTGTTGATGCGGCAGTTCGTCGCCAGCGCCATCTTCATCATGAACTCCACGACCTTCCGGTTGAGGACCGGCAGGACACCGGGCATTCCGAGGCAGACCGGGCAGGCGTTTACGTTTGGCGCCGCACCGAATTTCGTGGAACAGCCGCAGAATATCTTGGAGTCCGTTAAGAGCTGGGCGTGGACCTCGAGCCCGATTACCGCTTCATATTCCATCAGAGGTTCGGCCTCCTTTTCTCGATCTTCGAATTTTTCTCGTAGGCGGAGGCGATCTGTATAAGATTTCCCTCGGCGAAGTGGGTTGCGAGAAACTGCACCCCGATGGGAAGCCCTGTCGCAGTGTATCCGCAGGGGACGGAGAGACCCGGGATTCCGGCGAGGTTAGTCGAGATTGTGAAGATGTCCGACAGGTACATCTGGAGCGGATCGTCCATTCTTTCCCCGAGCCGGAAGGCCGGGGTGGGACTCGTGGGCGTCATGATGACGTCGCAGGACCGGAAGGCCTCGTCGAAGTCCCTCTTGATGAGGGCCCGAACCTGGGAGGCCTTCTTGTAGTATGCGTCGTAATAGCCGGATGAGAGTGCATAGGTGCCGAGCATAATCCGCCGCTTCACTTCGGCGCCGAATCCCTCTGAGCGCGTCTTCTTGTACATTTCCATAAGGTCCCGGCCTTCCTTCGACCTGTAACCGTACTTGACGCCGTCGTAGCGGGCCAGATTTGAACTCGCCTCCGCCGGGGCGACGATGTAATAGACCGCCAGGCAGTATTCCGTGTGGGGAAGAGAGACATCGATGCAGCGGGCCCCGAGTTCCTCGATGACGCCGATCGCTTTGCGCACGGCGGCTTCGACTTCGGGATCGATCCCTTCGATGAAATATTCCTTGGGTATTCCCACGGTCCAGCCGCGGATGTCTTTGCCGAGGAAGCTCGTGAAGTCCGGGACATCGACCGGGACGGATGTCGAATCGCGATGGTCGTGGCCGGAGATGACATTCATCATGACGGCGCAGTCCTCAACGTCCTTGGTGAAAGGGCCGATCTGATCGAGGGAAGAGGCGAATGCCACAAGACCGTAGCGGGATACTCGCCCGTAGGTTGGCTTCATCCCCACGACATCGCAGAGTGCGGCCGGCTGACGAATGGAGCCACCCGTGTCCGAGCCGAGGGACGCTATGCATTCGTCGGCGGCTACCGCCGTCGCAGACCCGCCGCTCGATCCGCCGGGTATTCTCTCAAGGTCCCAGGGATTGCGCGTCACCCCGAAGTGCGACGTCTCCGTGGAAGATCCCATGGCGAATTCGTCCATGTTGGTCTTGCCGATTAAAACGGCGCCGGCGTCCCTGAGCTTTTCTATGACCGTGGCATTGTAAGGGGGGATGAAGTTGTAAAGTATCTTCGATCCGCAGGTGGTTCTTATTCCCTTGGTGCAGATGAGGTCTTTGATCGCGATGGGTATTCCGGTGAGCGGCCCAGCCTTCCCATTCCGGATTTTCTCGTCCGCCATCAGGGCTTCTTCGCGGGCCGAGTCCGCCAGAATAGTTATGTAGGAGTGAATCCGCTCTTCCACCGCGTCGATGCGGCCGAGGACTGATTCCACGATTTCAGCGGACGTGGTCTCGCCGCTCAGCAGTTTTTTGTGAAGTTCATGTATCGTGAGCCGATGCAGTTCCATGGCGACCTCTCAATGAGACTCTACTCGATGACTTTGGGGACACGGAAGCTGCCCGCCCTTTCGTCCGGGGCGTTCGCCATGGAAAGATCATGGGGGAGGGACGGCTTCACCTCGTCTTCCCGGAATGCATTGCTGAGAAAGGTCGCATGGGTGAGCGGTTCGACGCCGGTGGTGTCCACCCGGTTTAGTTTTTCCATGTAAAGCAGTATATCGTTTAGCTGCGAGGTGAATTTCGCCATTTCCTCGTCGCTGAATTCAAGCCGGGCGAGATGAGCCACATACCCGACCTCTTCCTTTGTAATCTTCACAATTTTCCTCCGTAAACGGCAAAAGGCGAAGGGCAATAGGCTTAAGGATGATTTATTCGAGGTCCTTCTGCCCTTTGCCCTTGGCCTTTTGCTTTTTTATTGGAACGCCTTCCAGTATGGCCTCTGGTGATCTTTCACGGTATCGATTATCTTGTCGATGGAGCGGTCTGCTTCCGCTTCCATTTTCTTCAGATCCTCTTCGGCGACGCGCGTATCGCCCCTCATCTCGTTGAGCACGGTTTTGCAGGAATCGGTCAATCCCCCGATGTGGTATCCGCCTTCGAGGGTTACGGCAAACCTGCCGCCGCAGCAGGCATCGGCGATGTCCAGGAGAATCCTGGTCAGGCAGGCGAACCCCTTCGGAGTCACTTTCATCCCGCCCAGGGGATCCTTGTAATAGATGTCGAATCCCGCCGAGAGGAGGACCATTTCGGGTTTGAACTCCAGGGCCACTGGTTTCAGAATAGTCTTGAAAATCTTCACGAATTCGTTATCGCCCGGCCCCGTCCTGAGAGGCACGTTAATGGTGTAGCCTTTTCCCTCTCCGCGCCCGATCTCCTGAACGCTGCCCGTTCCCGGGTAATAGGGATACTGATGGGTGGAGAAGTAGATGATCCGGGGATCTTCGTAAAAGGAATGCTGCGTGCCGTTTCCATGGTGAAGGTCCCAGTCAACCACGAGGATTCTTTTCATCCGATGTCTGTTTATGGCATGCATGGCGCCTATGGCCACATTGTTGAAGAGGCAGAATCCCGCTGCCCGGTCTGCCTCGGCGTGGTGGCCCGGCGGCCTCACGAAGGCGAAGGCATTCTGAACTTCTCCCTTGACGACGGCGTCAATTGCGTTGTTGAAACCGCCCACGGCCAGCCTGGCCGTTTCGTAGGAATCAGGCGAGGTCTCCGTGTCGGGATCAAGATAGGTATGAGGCTTGCCCGCCGTCTTTGCTACGGCCTCGATGTACCATTCCTCATGGATCGTTCCTATTTCCTCCAGGCTTGCGATCGACGGCTCGATTAAGGTGAATTTGTCCTTCATGTCCGGGGCGTCGAGCATCCTGTAAATTGATTCCAGTCTCTTTGCCGATTCAGGATGAAACACGCCGGTTTCATGCCTGAAATATCTTGTATCCTTCACAATTCCTGTTTTTGACGGCACCTTCCACCTCCGTCTTTTCGTTGTTACCCCTTGCTTTTCCGGTGCTGTGGGTATATCCGGCGGCGCCCGGGGGTATGATAACTTTCCTCTGGAAAATTAAGGTTGTTTACCATACAATGCCTCAAAAAGCAAAGGGTTTGGGTTGCTCCTTTTGCTTAAAAACATTGACATATTTAGGAAACCGTATATAGTCCCCCGGCGTTCGGCGCGGGGGGAGGATCGGAGTAGAAGGACGTGAATATAGGTATTCCCGAGCTTATTGTGATTCTGATCGTGGCCCTTCTGGTCATCGGCCCGAAGAGGATGCCCGATGTCGCCCGGGCCCTCGGCAAGGGACTCGCCGAGTTCAAGCGGGCCATGGAGGATGTAAAAGAGGAGATGAATGTGAAGGAAGTCAGGGAAGAAATCGACGGCCTGAAGGATTCTCTCCTGCTCAAGAAAGGCTACGAGGAAGACAAGAAAGAGGACGCTTCGTCATCGGAAGAGAATATTTCTGAAAACAATCCCGCCCGAGATTCCCAGCCGGGTAGAAGCACGAAACCCGGAGAGGGTTCATGACCCGGCAGGGTCCTGGAGCCTCAGGGAGATGCACCCTTCTGTTGAGCCGCCATGGATAAGATATCAGAAGAAAAAATGTCGCTGACCGATCATCTCGAGGAATTGAGAAAGAGACTGATGCGCAGCCTCATCGCGGCTTTTGTCGCTTTCGGGGTCTGCTACAATTTCAAGGAATGGCTCTTTGAAATTCTCACGCGCCCGCTGGTGGAGTCTCTGCCGAAAAACACTTATATGATTTATACAAGTCTACCCGAAGCTTTCTTCAACTATTTGAAAATATCATTTTTCGCCGGTATTGTGGTCGCGAGCCCGTATATTCTTTACCAGATCTGGAAGTTCGTATCACCGGGACTCTATTCGTCGGAGAAAAAATACGTTCTACCTTTTGTCCTCTCGTCAACAATCCTTTTTTGCGGGGGCGTTCTCTTCGGCTATTTTGTAGCCCTTCCCCCGGCCTTCAGATTTTTTCTTGAGTTCTCGACGGATTTTCTCAAGCCCATGCTGACCATCAGGGAGTACCTATCGCTCTCGATCAAGCTCCTGCTGGCCTTCGGCATTGTCTTTGAAATCCCGGTCTTCATCTTCTTCCTCGCGCGCATCGGTGTCGTGAATTCGAGGATGCTGTCGCGGCAGAGGAAATACGCCATTCTGCTCATCTTCATAGCAGCCGCCCTCCTTACGCCGACCCCGGACGCCTTTACCCAGACGATCATGGCCATCCCGATGATACTTCTCTACGAGATCGGCATTCTCGTGGCGAAATGGGGCGAGAGGAGAAAGGTTAAAAAAGAGGCGGAGGCCGCCGCCGGGGAAACGACATGAGAAGAAAACACCCGGACTTTTCGATGAAAAAAATCAGCGACAGCGCCAGGAAAAGCCGCTTGTTCAGGAAGATTTTTTTCTGGATCCTTATCATGTTTCCTTTTCTCGCCGTGGCGGGAGGGATTTACGTCTATCTCATCATCCGCGATCTGCCCGACATCTATGCCCTCAAGGATTACCGGCCGAGCATCACGACCCGCGTTTATTCGGAAGACGACCAGCTGATAGAGGAATTTTTCATCGAGGACAGGCGTTTTGTTCCGATAAACAAGGTGCCGCGCTATGTCGCTCACGCCTTCGTGGCGGCGGAGGATTCCCGTTTTTTCCAGCACGAGGGGATCGACCTTCAGGGGCTCGTCAGGGCCATGTTCAAGAACCTGACCCACGGGGCCATCGTTCAGGGTGGAAGCACCATCACCCAGCAGCTCGCGAAGGCCATTTATCTCTCGCCCGAAAGAAGCATCACAAGAAAAATAAAGGAGGCCGTCCTTGCCTACCGGATGGACAAGTATCTCCAGAAGTACGAGATCCTCAACCTATATCTCAATCAGATTTATCTCGGACACGGGACTTACGGGATCGAAGCGGCTTCGCAGTGCTATTTCGGAAAGAGCGCGAAGGAGCTGAATCTGGCCGAGGCGGCCATGCTGGCCGGTCTTCCCAAGGCGCCGAGCCGGTATTCGCCATTCGTGAGCATGGAAAAGGCGAAACAGCGGCAGGCGTATACGCTGGGGCGGATGGTGGAAGACGGATACATCACCGAAGCGGAAAAGGAGAGGGCGCTCAAGGCGCCGATCCGCCTCAACACCGGCGGACCGAAGGGAAAGATCGCGCCATATTTCACGGAGAACGTCCGGCGGTACATCCTTGCCCGTTACGGCAGCGAGGCCCTTTACAAGGAGGGACTGGAGGTTTACACGACGCTAAACGTTAATATGCAGCGGGCGGCGACGGCCGCAGTTGAGAGAGGCCTTCAGGAACTCGAAAAGCGTGAGGGTACCCGGGTCACGATAAAGAAAATTCCACCGTCTAAAGTGGACGCCTTCCTTGCCAGGGTGGAGAAAGAGCTTTCGAAGAAACCCCTGGAAAAGGGTCAGGTTGTGAGCGCCCTTGTTGAGTCCATTGATGACGGCGAGAAAGTGGTTCATCTGAAGGTGGGGCACCGAAAAGGCGTAGCGCCGTTTGATCGCATTACCATGAATGTCGCGGCGGGCGCCGAGGCCGAAGTAAGCAGGATGTACAATCCCGTCAACCTCTTCAGCCCCGGAGATGTCGTCGAGGCCAGTGTTCTCGAGGTGTCGAAAAAGGATGCCCTGAAACTCGCCATCGAGCTTCACCCGGCCGTGCAGGGCGCCCTTCTCTGCATGGATGCAAGGACAGGCGCCATCCGGGCCATGGTAGGCGGAAGGGACTTCAAGAGAAGCGAGTTCAACCGGGCGACCCAGTCGAGGCGCCAGCCGGGCTCCGCCTTCAAGCCGCTGATTTACGCAGCGGCCTTTGACAAGGGACTTACAGCGGCTACGATTGTCATGGATTCCCCGGTGATATACAGCGACACGCTCCGGGGAAGCGAGTGGCGGCCCAAGAATTACGACGGCAAGTACCACGGGCCTACGACGCTGAGGGATGCTCTCGTCTATTCCCGGAATCTGGTCACCATCAAGGTCCTGAAAGACATCGGCGCCGGATACGCGGCGGACTACGCCCGCAATATGGGAATCGCCTCCCCCATTTCCGTGGATCTCTCCATGGCCCTCGGAACGTCAGGAATGACGCTTCAGGAGATGGTGAGGGCCTACGGCGTTCTCGCCAATGAGGGGAAAAAGGTTGAGCCCTATTTCATCAGGAAGATAGTGGACCGGACGGGCAACGTCTTCGAGGAACACACCCCACAGGTGGAGCAGGTGATTGATCCAAAGGTTGCGTATATCACCACATCCGTTCTGCAGGATGTTGTGAGGCGAGGAACGGGATGGAGAGTGCGGGCCGTGGGACGCCCCGTTGCAGGGAAGACGGGTACGACTGATGAATACAAGGATGCCTGGTTCATCGGATATACGCCCTCTCTCGTAGCCGGAGTCTGGGTCGGCTATGATGACGGCAAGCCGCTTGGACGCTCGGAGGTCGGCGGCGTCGCCGCCGCGCCTATCTGGCTTTATTTCATGGAGAAGGCACTGGCCGGACAGCCAGTGGAAGATTTCAAGGCGCCGGAGGGGATGGTCTTCGTTAAAATAGATCCTCAAACGGGACTTCTCGCCAGGCCCTTCTCGAGCGACTCGCGGATGGAATGTTTCCTGGACGGCACGGCACCCAAGGAGTACGCTCCGAGCGATCTGGAAATGTGGTTCAGGAAATATTTCGGAGGTGCGCCCGCCAAGAGCGGCGACGCGGCGGATGTGGATTAAAAAGCAAAAATTGGGTCCGGCTGAAAAATATTCTTGACAAGATGCGTTTTCTTCTGTTAAGGATACCCTTCACGGAGACACATTAATGAGAAAAATCATCACGCTGGCCGTAGTAGTTATCGTAGGCGTAATTGTAGTTCCCCTGCCATGAGGGGCTGCGTGATGGTTTGAACCGTTTACAGAAAAATCAAAAAACCGTTGCCAGCTCCGGCAGCGGTTTTTTTTTGCATGTCAAGGCTATGGACCAACGGGGAAGAGGTTGCTTTCCCTTAAAAGGAAACAGGAGGTATGTTCAGTGAAACTGAAAGGTTCCCAGATTTTCATCAAGGCCCTGGAACAGGAGGGCATCGACATCATTTTCGGTTATCCCGGCGGAGTTCTCCTGGACATTTATGACGAGCTTCATCGCAGCGCCATCAAGCATATTCTCGTTCGGCACGAGCAGGGCGCCGTCCATGCGGCGGACGGGTACGCCCGGGCGTCGGGGAAGGTAGGTGTCACTCTGGTGACCTCCGGTCCCGGGGCCACGAACACAGTCACGGGAATTGCCAACGCGCATCTGGATTCGATTCCCATAGTCGTTTTCACCGGCCAGGTTCCGACCCCCCTAATCGGAACGGATGCCTTCCAGGAGGCCGATATCGTAGGCATCACCCGGCCCTGCACGAAGCACAACTTCCAGGTGCGTCGGGTGGAGGAACTCGCAAGGACCATTCAGGAGGCCTTCTATATCGCCCGTTCAGGCCGTTCGGGACCGGTGCTGGTCGATCTCCCCAAGGATGTCATGGCTTCCACCACGGACTATGAGCCTCTGCCTCCCCGGGGGAAGGAGTTGAATTCCGTGCCGAAACCGGCGTCCAAGAAGGCGTTTTATGTCCTCGACCTCATCAATGAGGCCCAGCGGCCGCTTCTCCTGACGGGCGGAGGCATCATTCTGGGGAAGGCGTCGGAAGAATTGAGAGAGATGGCGAGAAGGACGAAGATTCCCGTTACCTCGACGCTCATGGGGCTCGGGGCGTTTCCGGGAACAGATCCCCTCTGGATGGGGATGCCGGGCATGCACGGCACCTATTATGCCAACATGGCCCTCACTCATTGTGACCTTCTCATCGCCATCGGCTGCCGCTTCGATGACCGCGTGACCGGCAAGCTCGACACCTTTGCCTCAAAGGCGAAGATCGTTCATGTGGACGTTGATGCCTCTTCCATCAACAAAAATGTCATGGTGGATGTGCCCATAGTGCAGGACTGCAAGACCGCCCTCCAGAGCTTCAACAAGCTTCTGGCGGAGCAGAATTTTACCGTTTCCGACGAGCAGCGAAAAGAGTGGTTCGACCAGATAGCGGAGTGGAAGAAAAATGTTCCTCTGACTTACTGCAACAGCGACACGGTCATAAAGCCACAGTTCGTTATCGAAACCATCTACAAACTCACGAAGGGCCGGGCGATCATCGCGACGGAAGTGGGGCAGAATCAGATGTGGACCGCACAGTTCTATCCCTTCGACGAACCCAACACGCTTCTCTCCTCGGGCGGACTCGGGACGATGGGCTACGGTTTCCCTGCGGCCATCGGCGCCCAGCTCGCATTTCCCGACAGGCTGGTGGTGGACATCGCCGGCGACGGCAGCATCCAGATGAACATTCAGGAGCTGGCGACGGCAGTGCAGTACAACATTCCGGTCAAGATCGCGATCCTGAACAACGGCTTCCTCGGAATGGTCCGTCAGTGGCAGGAACTGTTCTATGAGAAGCGCTATTCCCAGACCGACATGAGCTATGCCCCAGACTTTGTCAAGGTTGCCGACGCCTACGGGCTCCTGGGCCTGCGTGCTGAGAAACCAGGCGAAGTGGAAGCGGTCCTGAGGAAGGGCCTCGAGCATCCGGGTCCCGTGATCATGGACTTCAGGGTGGCCCGGGAAGAGTGCGTTTATCCCATGGTCAGACCGGGCGGTCCCATTAACGAGATGGCGCTCGGGCGGGAAATGGCCAACTGATAGAGGGAATGTATATAAACCGGGGTTCGGCACGCTGTGCTGTGCGCCCGTGACTTGCAATTGAAAAGATCATCGCAAAGAGAGGTCAAAGGTAAAATGGAAAAGCAGAAAAAGGAACACATCCTGTCCCTTCTGGTGAATAACAAGCCTGACGTTCTGGCGCGGGTGGCCGGCACTCTGGGCGGGAGGGGTTACAACATCGAAACCCTGTGCGTGGACGCCACCATGGATCCGAGCATATCCAAAATCATCCTGTCCGTTATCCAGGATCAGGTGACGGTAACGAAGATCGAAAAGCAACTCATCCGCCTGATCGATGTCCACTCGGTCAGCGATCTTTCGAAGATGGAAACGGTCATGCGGGAGATGATGCTGGTGAGAATGAAGCTCACCGAACGGAACAAGGCGGACATTGCGCTCATCATCGACACATTCCGGGGCCGGGTCGTTACGATGAACGGCGACAACTGCGTGATTGAAATCACGGGTACCAAGGAAGACATAGATCGCGCCATTGAAAGCCTGAAGCCGCTTGGCATCGATGACATGGCCCGGACGGGAATCGTGGCGCTCGAGAGAATGAAATAAAGGAGGTTGTCATGGCAAAGATCGATTTCGGCGGGGTCAAGGAAGACGTCATCACGCTAAAGGAATTTCCCCTGAGAAAAGCACAGAAAATCCTGAAGAACGAAACGGTGGCCATTCTTGGCTACGGCGTCCAGGGACCGGGACAGGCGTTGAATCTCCGTGACAACGGAATAAACGTAATCGTCGGTCAGCGAAGGGGTACGGCATCATGGAAAAAGGCCGTTAAAGACGGCTTCAAACCGGGCAAGACCCTCTTCCCCCTCGAGGAGGCGGCCGCACGCGGCACCATCGTCGCTTATCTTCTTTCCGATGCGGGACAGAAAGCGATGTGGCCGAAGATTAAGCCGCATCTCACGAAAGGAAAGGCTCTTTATTTTTCCCACGGTTTTTCCATAACCTACAAGGATCTGACCAAGGTCATCCCGCCTCCGGATATAGACGTTATTCTGGTCGCGCCGAAAGGCTCGGGGCGAAACGTCCGGAGTAATTTCCTCGACGGGAGCGGCATCAATTCGAGCTTTGCCGTCTTTCAGGATTATACGGGGAAGGCGATGGACAGGGTTCTTGCCATGGGGATCGCAATCGGCTCGGGCTATCTCTTCCCGACGACCTTCGAGAAAGAAGTTTACAGCGATCTCACCGGCGAGCGGGGCGTCCTGATGGGCTGTCTTGCCGGTGTCATGGAGGCCCAGTACAATTGCCTGCGCAAGCACGGCCACAGTCCGAGCGAGGCCTTCAATGAGACGGTGGAGGAGCTGACCCAGAGCCTGATCCGTCTCGTGGCGGAGAACGGCATGGACTGGATGTATGCCAACTGCAGCACCACCGCACAGCGGGGAGCCCTCGACTGGAAGGGTAAATTCCGCGACGCTGTGGCGCCCGTTTTCGACCGGCTCTACGACAGGGTCGTCGCCGGTAAGGAAACAAGGATAGTTCTCAGGGCCAACAGCGCGCCGGATTACCGCGAGAAGCTGGAGAAGGAACTTGCGGAGATGAGAAACAGCGAGATGTGGCGTGCGGGCGCGGCCGTCAGGGCGCTGAGGCCGGAACGGAGAAAAAGATAGAAGCTGCGAAGATAAGAAGTTGGGAGGATGCGATAAAGGCAGGATTCAAGTGTTCCAGGAGTCAAGGGTTCAAGTCTTGAATCTTTCCCTGATGCCTGATTTAGGGGGTAAATTTTATGCGAAGCGACTTGATGAAAAAGGGTCTGGAACGGGCGCCTCACCGTTCCCTCTTCAAGGCTATGGGATACACGGACGAGGAGATTGCGAAGCCGATGGTCGGCGTCGTGAATTCGGCAAACGAGATTATTCCCGGACACATTCACCTCGACATCATTGCCGAGGACGTTAAGGCCGGAATAAGAATGGCGGGCGGCACGCCCGTAGAGTTTCCCGTCATAGGTGTGTGCGACGGGATCGCCATGGGGCACGAAGGCATGAAGTATTCTCTTGCGAGCAGAGAACTGATTGCCGATTCCATAGAGATCATGGCCATGGCCCATCCCTTTGACGCGCTCGTTTTCATACCCAACTGCGACAAGATCATCCCCGGGATGCTCATGGCGGCCCTGCGGTTGAACATCCCCTCCATTTTCGTCAGCGGCGGTCCCATGCTGGCCGGCGTGCTGGAAGGGAAGAGCGTGGATCTCATCACGGTATTTCAGGGCGTGGGGCAGGTAAAATCAAACCGTATGTCCATGACGGAGCTTAAGGCTCTGGAGGATTGCGCCTGTCCCGGCTGCGGCTCCTGTTCGGGAATGTACACCGCCAATTCCATGAACTGCGTGACGGAGGCTCTCGGCCTCGGTCTTCCGGGGAACGGGACCATTCCCGCCGTTCAGGCGGCCCGAAGGCGCTTGGCCAAGGATGCCGGCATGAAAGTAATGGAGCTTCTCAAGAAAAGAATCCTGCCGCGGGATATTGCGACGCCGGCGGCTTTCCGGAATGCCATCGCCGTGGATATGGCCCTTGGCTGTTCGACCAATACAGTCCTGCACATTCCAGCCATTGCCAACGAGGCGGGCATAACCCTTGATCTCGACCTCTTCAACGAGATAAGCGCTAAAACGCCGAACATCTGCAAGCTGAGTCCCGCCGGGCCTCACCACCTCGAGGATCTCGACGCGGCGGGAGGCATACAGGCCGTCATGAAGGAGATAAGCAGGCTTGGCGTCATAAATCTCAAGGTCATGACCGTGTCCGGGAAAAAGGTCGGAGAGAACATCAGGACGGCACAGGTTCTCAACAGTGAGGTGATCAGGCCTCTCGACAGGCCTTACTCCGCGGAGGGCGGAATCGCCATTCTCAGGGGAAATCTGGCTCCCGACGGCGCCGTTGTGAAGCAGTCTGCGGTGGCGCCGGAGATGATGGTCAACGAGGGTCGCGCCCGGGTCTTCGACTCGGAGGACGACGCCATTAGGGCCATCCTGGGGGGCAAGATCCGGCCCCGGGACATCGTGGTCATACGTTATGAAGGACCGAAGGGCGGACCCGGCATGCGGGAGATGCTTTCACCGACATCGGCCATCGTGGGCATGGGCCTGGACAAGTCGGTGGCGCTGCTGACTGACGGGAGGTTTAGCGGAGGCACGCAGGGAGCCGCGATCGGGCACATATCGCCTGAGGCCGCGGAAGGCGGACCGATCGGTCTCGTGAAGGAAGGCGATATTATCTCCATCGACATTCCGAAGAAAAAACTCACCCTGAAGATAAGCGCGGCGGAAATGGCGAAGAGGCAAAAGTCATTCAAGCCGCGCCCGCCCTCAATCCGGAGCGGATACCTGGCGCGCTACGCGAGGATGGTAACCTCCGCGAGCACGGGGGCGATTTTTAAGTAAGGCTGAAGGCGAAGGGCATAAGGCGAAAGGCTTCTCAAATCGAGAGGCCTTTTTTCTTTTCTCGGGATTGTCTTTGTTGTATAGTCCCGCAGAATTTGAAAAAATTCGAAAATGCCGGAGGCAGCATGAAAAGAACCTACTCGTATCTCATGGAGAATTCGGAAGAGTCAATTCGCCTTGAAGTGAAAACCGATCCCGATGCAGTAAGAAAGCAGGCCCTCTGGTGCGGCGTGAGACCGGGGATGCGGGTGCTCGACGCCGGATGCGGACCTGGAAAGACATCCTCCATCCTTCATGAAATGGTGCAGCCGGGCGGCGAAGTGCTTGGTCTGGATTACTCAGAGAAGAGAATCGCTTATGCGAAAAAACATTACGGAGGCCGGCCCGGTCTGGATTTCGATCTTCACGATCTGAGAGATCCTCTGAACGGGTACGGCTCGTTTGATCTCATCTGGGTCCGATTCGTTCTGGAGTACGATATTGTCGAGAGCCCTGCGATGGTGAGAAACCTAACGGCATGTCTTAAGCCCGAAGGATGGCTCTGCCTCATGGACCTGGACTACAATTGCCTCAGTCACTGGGAGATTCCCGCCGGCATGGAAGATATCCTGAAACGGATTATGACGGAGCTCGAGAAGCATCACCGTTTCGATGCCTACGCGGGACGCAAACTATATGCCTATCTCTATGATATGGGGTATCGTCAGATAGCGATGAATATGATCGCCCATCACCTCATTTACGGTGAGGTGCGGGAAGCCGATTTGTTCAACTGGACAAAAAAGGTGGAAGTGGCGGGCGCAAGGATGAAAAAAATCTTTGAGAAATACCCGGGAGGCTATGACGGGTTTTTCGATGATTTCAGGCGGTTCTTCCATGACCCGCGGCGGTTCACATATACCCCGATGATTCTCTGCAAGGGCATGAAGCCGCTTGAGAACGAATAGCATCCGACCGGCAGAATAACGCTTTCCTGAAGCGGCCTTCGTTGTTTCTCGTTTTACAGCTTTACGAGTTCGATGTTCGAGAGTGTCCGTCCCATAAATCGTTCACCGATGGTCTGGAATCGATAGGGGACATCCGTAACGTAGAACGTGTAACGTGGGGGGAGGCGGACGGGATTTGCCATTCCTTTCTCAGCGAGCAGGTTTGCGGTGAGGATCGCCATGGCCTCGGCGGAATCCACAAGCTTGATATCCTTTCCCAGAATATCTTCCAGAAGAGGCTTGAGAAGGGGATAGTGAGTGCATCCGAGGACGAGAGTGTCCACATGTTCCGCGATGACGGGCTTTAGATATTCCTGCGCGGTCATCCTCGTGACCGGGTGGTCGAGCCATCCCTCTTCGACGAGGGGAACGAAGAGCGGGCAGGCCTGGGAAAAAACACGGACGCCGGGGTCATATCGGTGAATGGACCGGGCGTAGGCGTTGCTGTTGATGGTCGCGGGCGTGCCTATCACGCCCACATTCTTGCTCCGTGTCTCGGCCACCGCCATTCGGGCGCCTGCGTCGATGACGCCGATTACGGGAACAGGGGATAATTCCTGGATGTGCTCCTGGGCCACAGAGGCTATTGTGTTGCAGGCAATTATCAGCAGCTTCACGTCCTGCTTGAGGAGGAACCGCGCAATCTGAGAACCGTACTCGGTGATGGTATCCTCCGACTTTATTCCGTACGGGACGCGGGCGGTGTCACCGAAATAGATGATGTTTTCGAAGGGCAGCCGCTGCATGAGGGCACGGACAACGGTGAGACCTCCGACGCCTGAATCGAAGACACCGATTGGATGGACAAGATTCATTTTCATAAAAGCCGCTTTCGAAAAAAGGCTAATTGTATTTTCACGCGGAGTGTAGGACAGGGAAAACACACTGTCAATGAAAAACCTCTACTGTTTTACCATCGGTGATCGGCAGGATGCATTTATTGGAAAGGCGCGCTATAATTTCACCCTCCCGTTTGATCGGGTTTCTGAATCCATGAGGGGTGCCAGTGGTAACGGAGAAAGTCGCCCTCCGGAGGGGTCCCATATTCGAGGCCGCCGCCGGGATTGTGAGAACCCTGAAGGACGCAGGCCACGAGGCCTGGTTTGTGGGCGGGTGTGTCCGCGATCTCCTTCGGGGGATCGAGCCTGAAGAATTCGATATCGTGACATCGGCTTTTCCCGCAGAGGTGAGCGCCCTTTTCCCGCGCACGGTTTCAGTGGGAGAGCGCTTCGGTGTGATCATCGTTCTGGAGGGCGGCAGGTCTTACGAGGTGGCCACCTTCCGCGTGGACCGGGATTACGAGGACGGCCGCAGGCCCACAGGGGTTGATTTCACTGCGATTGCCGGGGAGGACGTGAAGCGCCGCGATTTCACCGTCAACGGCCTCCTCATGGATCCGGAGACTCTCTGCATAGCCGATTTCGTGGACGGCCGCCGTGATCTGGAGAGGAGGATAATCCGCGCCATCGGGGATCCCGCCGAGCGATTCCGGGAAGACCATCTCCGCATGCTGCGGGCGGTTCGCTTTGCGGCCAACCTCGGCTTCGAGATCGAGCCGCGGACCCTGGCTGCTATCGGCGAAAATGCGGAATTCATCAACCGGGTCAGCCTGGAACGCATAAGGGATGAGCTCACCCGGATGCTGACAGGGGGCGGAGCCAGGCGTGGCATGGAAATTCTCGCTTTCACGGGCCTTCTCTCAGAGATCCTGCCGGAGATAGAGGCAATGCGGGGCGTGGATCAGCCCCGGCCTTTTCACCCGGAGGGGGACGTCTGGGAACACACGCTGCGCATGCTCGAGCTAATGCCCGCCGCCCGGGGAAATGAAGCCGATCCGCGTCTTGCCTGGGGCGCGCTTCTTCACGATGTCGGAAAACCCCGCACGCGATCGGAGGACGAGGCGGGAATACATTTCTACGGCCACTCCCGCAAGGGGGAGGAGATCGCCGCCGCTGTCATGGAGCGCCTTCGCTTTCCGCGGGCTGTCACCGAGACCGTGGTCTCACTCATACGCCATCACATGCTTTTCATGAATGTCAGGGACATGCGTCCCAACCGGCTGAAACGGTTTTTGAGAATGCCCGATTTTCATCTTCACCTGGAACTCCATCGCCTGGACTGTCTGGCTAGTCACGGCAGTCTTGATAATTATCATTTTTGCAGGGAAAAGCTGGCCGCGCTCACTGAGGAAACACTGCATCCCCCCCGCCTTATCAGCGGTCACGATCTCATGGCCATGGGATTTCAGCCGGGACCTCTCTTCAGCGAAATCATGCGGGCCGTCGAGGATGCGCAACTTGACGGCGAGATATCGAGCGCGGCCGAAGCCCGCCGCTTTGTAATGGAAAGATGGGGAAAGGGTGGAAAAGCGGGTACGCCGGTAAGGCCGCCGGAGTCATAACGGTCCGGGGGAAATTATGAAAGGAAGAAGAGGGGAAGAGGCTGTGAGCAGTGAGATAGAGCTTCTCAGAGAGAGGATAAGGAGTCTTGAAAAGACTTTGCGGGATCGGGAGAAAACTATACAGGACCTCCGGGAACTGGATGAGCGTCGGCGTCTTATAACGGAGAATACATCGGACATAATCCGGCTGACCGACACGGAAGGTGTCTTTCTTTACGTCAGCCCCTCGGTGAAGACATGTCTCGGATATGATCCCGGCGAAATGACGGGCCGTCATTTTCAGGACTTCGTGCACCCCGATGACCTGGAGGGGCTTCAGCAGGTTTTCAGCAATGCCATAGCGACGAAAAACAATGCCGGAAAGTTCGAATACCGCTATCGGCATGCCGACGGACATTACATCTGGCTGGAAACGACCGGTGACTTCATCTTTGATGAGAAGGGTTCCATCACCGGGGGCGTCTTCTCATCCCGGGATATAACCGAGCGCAAAAGGATGGAAGAGGCACTGAGGGAAAAAGAGAATCTCTACCGGACGATCGCCGAGAGACCCTTTGCCGGTGTTTATATTATCCAGGATGGCATCCTTATTTTTGTGAGTACGTATTCGAGCGCCTTCATGGGATACAGGCCGGATGAAATGATCGGTCGGCATTCCCTCGATTTCGTTCACCCGGAAGACCGGGAGTTGGTGAGGAAGAAAGCGAAGAGCATGCTGCAGGGAGAATTCGCCGTTCCTTATGAATTCAGGCTTTTGACCAAAGAGGGGGATATCCGATGGGTGATCGAGTCCGTCACGCCTATCATTTTCGAAGGTAAGAGAGCGGCGCTTTGCACATCGATGGATATCACCGACAGAAAGCGGGTGGAAGAGGAACTGAGGGAATACAAGGAGAATCTCGAGAAGCTCGTAGAGGAACGTACGGCCGAGCTGCATCTGACAAATCTGGCCCTTCAGGGGGAAATCGCCGAGCGCGTCGAAACTGCCAGGGCTCTCCGGCAGAGTGAGGAGCGATTCCGCTCTTTGATTGAAAGTGCGCCCACGGCCATGCTGATCTCGCGTAAGGAAACACTGCTTTACTGCAATCAGGCTTTTTTGAGGCTGTTCGGCTATTCCAAACTTTCGGAAGTCATCCAGACATCAGTTTTCAACTATCTTGCTCCGATGGATCACCGGATCGTCAGGCGCAGGATGAAGGCGCGGGAAAAGGGCATGAAAGTTCCGAACAGCTATGAGATTACGGGACGCAGAAAAGACGGGTCCATCTTCCCGATCTATCTCGAAATAGCCCGCATCTCTTTCGAGGACGGACCTGTGAATGTGACATTCCTGACGGATATCACGGAGCATAAACTCCGGGAAGAGGAACTGAGAGAATCGCGGGAACAGATGCGTTCCCTCGCCGCCAAACTCGAGTCGATGCGGGAGGAAGAAAGGACATTACTTTCCCGTGAAATTCATGACGAGTTCGGGCAGGTGCTGACGGGCCTGAAAATGGATCTGGCCTGGATGGCCAAGCGTCTGCCCCGTGACGAGGATGTGCTCCTGGAGAAGGCGGATTCCATGCTGAAGCTGCTCGACGAGAGCGTCAAGATGATACGTAAAATCTCGACAAGGCTGCGGCCGGGGATTCTCGACGATTTCGGCCTGCTGGCGGCCATGGAGTGGCAGGCCAGGGAGCTCGAAAATAGAACGGGGATCCATTGCCGGGTGCATTCGAGTGTCCGAAAAATAAGGCTGGACAAAAACGCATTGAGCTCCATCTTTCGCATATTTCAGGAGGCCCTGACCAACATCGCCAGACACTCGGAGGCGACGAAGGTGGATGTGCATTTGAGGCAGGGCCGCGGAAGGCTGGTCATGGAAATCATTGACGACGGCCGGGGTCTGAAGAAGGATGACATTAAGCCTCACAAGTCTCTGGGCATTCTCGGCATGCAGGAACGGGTGCGGCTTATGAAAGGGACTTTTATTATAGAGGGTGTTCCCGGGGAAGGAACACGGATACGAGTGTCGGTGCCGACTGAAGACCGCGGAAAGAAAGCGCACAGTGCATGAAGTCTGCTCTCCCGGAGGTTTGAGGCAATCCGTAAATTTGCTTTGATCCGGAGTGCATATGTGCTATTTTAAAACAGAAGTTTGATCACCAGCGCGGGAGGACTGTACATGTTGAAAAAATTCAGGATACCTATGTTGTCACTTGCAATGGCCGTGTATTTTATTTTCCTGATGAGCTTTCCGGCGGCGGCGGGACTTATTCCTTCTGTGCCTTCATCGAAGGAGATAGCCGGCAAGCTCGGCGGAGAGGAGATCGACAGGATTCAGAGAGTCCTGGAGATGCAAATCGTCATCGATAAGCTCCAGGCGTACGGCCTTTCTCCCGAGGAAGTGAAGGCGAAACTGCAGGGCATGACCGATGATCAGCGTCATCTGCTGGCCCAGGCCTCCGACCGTGTCCTGGCAGGCGGGGACGGATTGGGTGTTGTCATCGCCGTTCTGATAATCGTGCTTCTGGTCATTGTAATTCTGAAGCTCCTGGACAAGAAAATAATCATCAAGTAGAAGCTCCGTTGAAGAGTCTGCTTCTCTGCCTTGTGCTGGTCCTCGGCGCCGGCGCATCGCATATCATTCCCGGTGTTCCATTTGTCATGCAGGACTCGCAGTACTGCGGTCCTGCATCCCTGTCTTCGGTTCTTTCCTATTACGGTGATTCCGTGGATCAGAAGACGATCGGGGGCGAGGTCTACTCCCCCAAATTGCAGGGGGCGCTCATCACGGACCTGGAGAACTACGGCCGGAAAAGGGGGTTCCGGACAAAGATAGGCCGGGGCCTGGTCGGAGATATCAAGAAATTCGTATCTGAGAACCGGCCTGTCATAGTTCTCGTCGATGTCGGGTTCTGGGTTATATCAAAACAGCATTATCTTGTCGTCTATGGGTACAACGAAGAGGGATTCCTCGCCCATACCGGTTACGAGGCGGCGCATGTATACTCTTATGATGAGTTCGAGAAGCTATGGGAAAAAGCCGGCAGAAGCTTCTTGCTGATTTATCGTTAGCGGTTAAACTTTTCTTCCTGATCATCCTGCCGCTGCTGGTTTCCTGCTCCCTGCCCGGAGTCGTGATCGTCGAGGATAAGCTCACCGCAGAGCAGCATAACGATCTCGGCTACGTCTACGAACAGAAGCAACTCTACGATCTCGCCGAAAAGGAATATATGCTGGCAGCCGAAAAGCGTCCGGAGTGGGACGTGCCCTATTTCAACCTCGGAAACCTCTCATTCAAGAAGGGGGATTTCCCCAGATCGGAAATCTTCTATCGGCAGGCGCTGGAACGCAATGGTAACAATACCGATGCGATGAACAATCTGGCCAACGCCCTGCTGATGCAGGATCGCTTGGATGAGGCAAGGCTTCTCATTGAGAGGGCCCTTCAGACCGGCCGCAAGGAGGTTTATTTCGATACCCTGAAAAGAATTAAGGAGAGAGAAGTGCTTCGGCCGTCTTATCCAAAGTCAACTAAATAACATCGGCGGAATACACATTCATGAAAATCATCTACCTTGCCGACATCCATGGCGCCTTCGCGCAGATCAGGGAACTGCTGACCGTGACGGATGCCCAGGTCTATATCATAGCCGGCGACCTAATCGACAGGCCCTTCTTCACGGAAGAGATGGCGGCGCGATACCGGAAACTGCAGAGCATCATCTCAGGTCTCCAATTGCGGATAGGTGATGACAGGGCCGATACGGATGAATTCGCGGAGGATTTGCTGAAGCGGACGGATCTACCAGGTGAAATTCTGGGGCAGGCGGCCGAATACAGGGATGCCACTATCCGGGCCCGGCGGGTTCTTCAGCAGAAATATAAAATCCTGGAAAGCATTCTTTTTCTCAAAGAAACGTCGCAGATTTTCTGCCTTCCCGGCAACTACGACATGGACCTTCAGTATACCTCTCTCCACGGACGTGACCTTCACCGCCACTGGTACCACGTGGCGGACCTGCGAATCGCCGGTTACGGGGGAGCTGACGTTTCCACGCCCGGGATTCCGCAGCGCTATGCAGTGCCTTACCGTGCCGACAGGGGCGGAAGCGAGATGACCCGCTTCTTCGCGGAGACCCGTCCGGATATCATAGTGACTCACAAGCCCGCACTCGGCGTTCACGATCACATATCACCCATGGGAGAGAGCGGCTCCCCGGAGCTTCGAAGGTACTGCGAGGAGAACCAGGTTCCTCTCTGCCTGACGGGGCATGTTCATGATCAGTGGGGATTTGAAGAGGTCGGGGGAACGATTTACCTGAACCCATCGAATTTCGGCGAGGTGCTTCAGCCCGGAGGGCGGGCGGCCGAGGGAGGATTTTTTTACGGCATCGAAACCCGGGATCGTAAGATCGCCGGGATCACTTTGAGCAAGCTCGTCCGCGGCAGGGTTTATGATCTGGCTTCTTATTCATTCCGGAGAGGGCGCTGGATAAAATATGTTCTCGACCCGGAGCGTTTCGGTGCCCTCCTTAGGGGAAAGAATCATGACAGGCCGGAGACGTCTGAAAAGGATTCCCTGAGGGATGAGATGAAGAAGGCAATGCGTTGGTTTTTTCCGGGGGGCGGAGCGGCAGAGGAGATTCGGGCGGCAACGGAGAAGATAAAGCGGATAGCATCGCGGCTGGAGGAACAGGGAAAAGCCACCGCGGCCGTAGATATCCTCGGGGATGGCGAATCAGCCGATCCGGGTGATGATTCAGTATCGGATCTGGTGGTTTACCTGAGGTTGAGCGGTGCGGCAGGCAACGAGCAGGAACGGCAGAGTGGAGAAGAACATCAGCGGATCGGGGAAATGATGCGGGAGGCGCTTTCGCCCTTCTCCAGTGTGCGGATAGTGGACTGGATTGATCTGGACCGGGTGTTGCTGAGCATCAGGGAAAAGAATTATGAATGCGATGCGGCGCAGCGGTTCGCGGCATACAGGGCCGCGGGGCGGTCGGTCTTCGGCGATGCAGCGTCCGCTGTTGATAGTGAGATGGACAGGGATCCTCTGTTCCGCGGCGAAATCGAGGGAACAGGATTTGCGTACATGCAGATCTTTCAGAATCTTGCCGGCCGGGTGGAGACTATGAAGGTTTTCGAGGCCCGGCTTCGAGAGCTCGGTATTACTGCACCCGGGGCCTTCAAGCTTAGAATCAGGGAGTGCTTCAATGGCCGTCACAAAATTAAAAATCAAAAAGCTGATTAAGCTGGGAGATCTTCTATCCGCCTCGTTCACACTGGAGGAGGCCTACAGTGTGATCGGGCGTGAGATGCCCCGCCTCTTCCCGGACGGTGCCTTTTACCGCTTTGACGCCGCCAGGAATATCCTCGATGCCGCGGCGCAGTGGGGTGTGCCGCTGAAGGAGAGCGTTTTCCCGCCGGACGATTGCCTCGCCGTGCGCCGGAATCGCCCCCACCTCGTTGCGGGAACGGCGAAGGGGCTGCCCTGTCCCCACAGCGCCGGCGAAAATGAAGACCGGGCTTCCGTCTGCGTTCCCATGCGGGTCTACGGCGAATTCGTGGGTCTTCTCTACGTCCGTTTTCCGCTACCCTCCGGTGAGCTTTCCCGAACAGCCGCCCGGACTCTGGGATCGAACGAGCAGCTTGCGGTCCTTGTGGCCCGGCAGATCTGCCTGACCCTGAGAAATCTACAGTTCCGGGAGCAATTGAGCAGTCTGTCAATGAAGGACCCGCTTACGGGACTGATAAGCCGCCGTTATCTCGAGGAGGCCCTTGCGAGGGAGCTCAGGAAGGCCGAGCGGGAGGAAAAGCCAGTGGGGGTTGTGTTCATTGATATAGACAGGATCGGCCATATCAATCAGACTTACGGCCTCGGGGCGGGAGAGCGGATCATCCAGGATCTTGGTATATTTCTCGGGGAACATGTTCAGGGGAAGGACATTGCGGGCCGATGGGGCGCCGATGAATTCGTCCTCATCCTGCCCGGTGCTTCCCTGGAGGCGGCCCGGAGACGTGCTGAAAATCTGCGGGAGATTCTCAAGGATCATGCGGCCAGGGACAATCACCGAGAAATGCGCCGCGCAACTCTGTCCATCGGCGTTGCCGTGTCCCCGGTTCACGGAGAATCGGCGGATGATCTTCTCCAGTCCGCCAGAGCGGCGGTGAGAAAGGCCAAGAGAGACGGCCGCGACCGCGTCTGCACGGCGGATTGATTGAACCGACGACCGGGTCAGATTCCGAAAAAGCCGCTGAAGTCCGTTCCTTTGCGGGTGCGGCGGACCCTTTCGGCGAGGACGTGCGCCACGATCGGAAGTGCGATGGTTGCGTCGCAGAAACACTGGGCGAATCGACCGTCTCCCTCCTCTTTTCCCCACGAAACTGCTTCCTCGAATGTGCATCCCGACAGCCCGCCCCATTGCGGGGAATCGGTCGTGATTTGAATCGCGTACTTGTGAGGATGGTAATAACCCATCTCGCCCGTCTTTTCTCTGTCCATTCCCTTTTTCCTGTTGGGAACCCGCTGGTCGGCGTAGAGTAGGTTGGCGCTCACGGCGAGAAGCTGGATGAAGTCCTTGGGGACGCCGCCTCCGATATAGACGACGCCCGTATCTCTTACTATCCCGGAAATGGACATGAACTCGGCATAATCCCTGACTGCATCGAGCGTAAGATGAAAACCGCGGCTCTTGGCCATTAGAGCGGCGTCGCCGTACGGACTGTCTATAATCGCGGGGCAGAATACCGGAACCCCGTTTTCCGCGGCGACGGTTACAATGCTACGGATGTTTTTCCCGCCAAGCCAATGACCGAAGAGATTCAGGAATTCTCTTGATGAGTATGGGTGTCCCTCATTGAGGGTGATGATGAACTCGGTTATGAGCTCCGTCATTTTTATGTAATCCTTTTCCTTGCCGTAGATGTCGTAGTAACGATTGATTCCCTCTTTGAAGAGCGTGGCGTCGTCAATCGCCGATGTTTCTTTCCAGTAGGGGAATCCCATCGCGTTGACGATGTCCTCCGAGATGTTCGCACCCGTGCTGACCAGCACATCGATGTATCGGTTTTCCAGAAGCCAGCAGATGAGTTTCCACTGACCCGCCACGGAAAGAGAGCCGCTGAATCCGAAGATAATGGTCACGTGATCGTCATTTACCATTCTCGCGAAAAGGTCGCACACTTCGGCCAGCTTCCTTCCCTGGAAGCCCGTTTCCGACATCCGGGAAAGAAGATCGGATATGGAACCGCCGGCTACTTCGATGGGCAAAACCTTCTGGACAAGGATGCCTTTGTTTTTCAAGGTTGACTCCTTTCTTTTTGTCTTCGTTCAATGTGATTCAGACTGTCTGCTCTTCCGACAGGGGAAGGCGGTTTCAATCAAGCGCGCAGTCGCGTAGACGGCCAGCGGGACGGCCCCGTCAATTGCCTTTTCCCATTCTTTAGAGCCGAAAAGGGCGCGGCTGCCGAAGCGGTCGATGTCATCCATGATGAAGGCGTAGATGTCCGGATTTTTTAGCCAGGGCGGAATATCTTCCGAATCGGAAGCGATGCGGCTTCTTTTTCCGGTGAACAAAGAATAACTCCGGGGGTCGTTCATTCGTGCGTTCAGGTCTTTCTCGATATATCTCACGAAGGCCGTCGCCTCCCGGTGAATGGTTTTCGCGTATTCCTCGGGCGTCGACAGATCTATCTCGTGTCCCTTCCTGAAGCTTTCGTATTCGGAATCGCTGACGGTGAACCCCGGGCTTCCATGGACATAGGAGCTTGCAAACTGTTCGAAAATGTAATGATCGATATAGGGAAAGGCGGGGTAATTTCCGGCGTGGTGCGGTGCCGTAAGATCCTGCAGGTAGTGGGCGGCGACGCCCAGGTGAAAAACGTCTGCTCCTGATGATAGATACTTCCGGATGTTTTCGCCGAAATTCGAGACGGCATGTTCATCGATCCGCTCTTCGGGACCATTGGTCGCCTTCTTGTATCTGTCCATCATGGAAACGACTTTCCCGGGGTATTCCTTCAGAATGAAGTTGCCGTATTTTCCGCCTCCGATTTTTCCATAGAAATGCCCCTCGTACATGAGATCATTCATGTCGCTCCTGGGTTCATCGGGAAAGGTGCAATACTCAACAAGAGCCCCGGAAATGCCGCGGTCAGCGAGACCTGTAAGTTTTATCGCCTCCCGCGTGATGTAGCGGTGGGTGTTCACTCGTGTTTCAATGGCGCCTTTTAGGCGGCCGTAAGATCTGTGGACTATATTGGAAAGTCCGCGGATGTCCTCATAGGCATTCATTCTGTATTCTTTCCTGAACGCTTCCCGAAGAAGAGGGTATCGGTCACTCCGCTTTATAGATGCGACGGCACCGGGGTCAAACAGTTGAGATTTTCTTTCAGTGGGCTTGATTTTCCCGAGTCGGGACAAGATTGCCCTGAAGGTTTTGAGCTCGTCCTTGAGGTTGTTTGTCGAGGCGTCAGCAGAAGAAGGAGGGGATACGATTTTTCCTTTCACGGGGTCCTCCTTTTTTGTTAATCGTCTCAGGAGTAAGAAACCCCGCATCTTTTCGGACGCGGGGTTTCTTTCAATTAACCATAGCTTTCCTCAATCACGGATCGAATATGAAATTACGAATGACATTCAATCACAAAAAACTTCGTTTTAGATAAACCTACGTCGATTGAAAGTCAAGTGTAATGATTATTTTTGACGGAGTGAGTATGAGGGTGACCGGTAATTTTTTTAACGTCCGGATGCAGCTGCGGGGCCGGTGGTGACCCACTTTATCTCCAGAGCCCCCGCTTTGCCGGCCCGGCGGATTTTCTCCAGTGCCAGGGCCGTAGTGTTTTTCTGGCAGAATGCCCCGGGTTCATAGGTCCAGCCATCTGCCAGGCGGGTTTCCTCTTTTTGGGCCGTTGATAGGAGAAAGCGCCCGATCACCGGAGCGACAAGACGGGTCTTCCAGCCGAATTCTTTATAGAGTCTGTTCAGAAGATCATCTATTTTTTCACCCATGCGTTCATCGCCCGCGTACCATTTTTTCATCGCCCACAGTGCGCCCGCGTAGCCGCCCCGGAGGGGTTTCACTTCCCGCTTGAAGCGTTCCCGTATCCTGCGGTCAGGGTGGTTCTTGTACTTCATCCAGCCGGAAAGGAATACCCTGATCATGCGGTAGAGGCTTGGACCGTTGACCTCAAAGTCGGCCCTGAAGGCGTCGAGAAGCATCTGCTCTTCCTGTCCGTCGCGGATGTGCGGGTGGCGGTAGTTGAACCGGTACTGGCCGTGGGCATCGGCGAGGGGAAATTCATCGGGGGGGAAAACGGTGCCGCGCTTGCGGTGCTCTTCGTGGAGGGGAGTACCCGGCACCGCCGTGTACAGCATGAATTGATGAAAGACCGTATCGTGACTTACGGCGTGGGCGATGACATCCGGCATATTCTCGGGAGTGTGATCCTCCGTGCCGATGATGGACGAGCCGAGGATGCGGATGCCGTGGGACTGCAGTTTTTTCACCAGCGCGAGAGTGTCCACGCCGTTTAGTTTCGTGTAGCGGCTGTTCTTCCCTTCCAGGCCCATCCAGACCCAGGAGATCCCCAGCCCCATCAATTGTTCGATGGTGTAAGACTGGATAACCCGGGCCGAGCTGAAGACGTAAAGACTCCAGCTCTTGGAGTTTTCCTCCATGAGTTCGAGCAGCCGCAGGGCCCTTTTCCTGTGAAGGAGGAAGTTCTCGTCCATGACGAAGAAGGATTGCACGCCCAGTTTTCTTTCCATCTGCGTCATTACAGAAAAAAGTTCGTCGCCCGTCTCATAGAAATTTATGTGACTTCCCTTCCCGCCGAAGAGGGCGGAGGTGGAGCAGAAGTTGCAGCCGACGGGACAGCCCACCGAGGGGATGAGCATGGCGGCCGTGTTGCCGGGCCTTCCCCGCAGGGTGAATCCCATCATGCGCGTGCCGAAACCAGAATAGGCAAGCGGGTGCCTCACCGGCTCCTCTTCATCCTGGCCTAGGAAACGCCGGAACCATCGCACGCCGTCGCCCTTCACGATGTAATCCGCGTCGATCATGGACTCGATCCCGTCGAGGTTGGCGATATGTCCGCCCACGACTATTATCGCCCGCGGCTGGTGGGTGCGAACGAGTTGACACATGATCTTGACCTTCCCGATATTCGGCGTGATGGCGCTGATGCCGACTATATCGTATATGTTCTTCCGTATCTCCCGGGTGAAATCTTCGAGAGACGGGAAATCGAGGAGCGTGCAGGGGGCGTCTATGTTGCTCTGGATCATCATGAGCCCGAAGGAACGGTGAAACATTCGCAGCGAGAATACACCCTGGAGACGCGTCACCTGGTTGTGATAGAGTTCCATTGGATTTATAGACCGGCTTCCGTATTCGTCGTCCCGGGCGAAGGGCCCGAAGACGCTTGAGAGGAGAACCCGGGCCTTTGTTCCGAGCGGATGGATGGGCGGCTTTCGATTCATGATTTCTCCTTAATTAAAATTGTCATAGCAGGGGATGCAAAAATGTATTCACCCTTACGCTGCCCTCTCCCGTCACGGGGGAGGGATCACAAGGAAGGGGTGCTTTGCATTTCGCTTTCTCTTATGGGACGGACGGGAAAAAAGAAAGAAGTCTTTCGGGGTTTTACAATAGTTTTACAGAAGGGGAACGGGGAGTCAGAACGGCCGTTCGATTGGCAGTTGACGCCGTCGGAGCCTTGCGGTAGGAATTGAGACAAATGGAAAATCAGCCGAAATGGTATTTTCATCCCGTTCTCGTTTTTATCTTTTCAGTCGTTGCCCTGGCGGCGTCGCTCTTTCTTTATATTTACTGGTATGTGGAGGTCAGCGCAGGGCTCCAGAACATCGTTCGGCGATACAACCTCGATCCCGGCGCTTTTTACGAAGTCCGGACCTGGGTGGTTATTCTTGTCCTTTCGATTCTCGTGGGGATAATTCTTGTCGGGATGCTGATCATCTTCATTTACAATCAGAAGACACTGCAGTTCTACCGGCTCCAGCATAACTTCATCAACAATTTCACCCATGAGCTGAAAACGCCCGTGACATCGCTCAAGCTCTATCTGGAAACCTTTCAAAGACACGAGCTGTCCCGCGAGGACCAGTTGAAATATCTCGACTTCATGATCCGGGACGTGAACCGGCTGTCGGAAAATATAAGCAGGATTCTCGATCTTGCCAGGATCGAAAGCAGGCGGCACGAGGGCGAGTTTGTCGAGACTGAGCTCGTTGGGCTCGTTGAGTCATTCCTCGGGGCGAACAGCCATATCTTTCAGGGAAGCGGCATCCGGGTTCACAATCCCTCTGGAAGGGCCTTCGTCTATCCCGTGAATGTGCCCCTCTTTGAAATGCTCCTCATGAATTTGCTGACCAATGCGATCAAGTACAACACATCTGCAAGGCCGGCGGTGGACATCCGGTTCGTACCGCAGGCGCGAAGAGTGGACATCCGGTTCGAGGACAACGGCATCGGTCTTGAGAAGAAGGAAATACGAAAAATCTTCAAAAAGTTTTACCAGGTGGGCCGGTCCGATGACAGGTCGGCCAGGGGAAGCGGGCTGGGCCTTTATCTCGTGCGGCAGATTGTAAGGATTCACAGGGGCGGGATCCGTGCGGAGAGCCGGGGCCCCGGCACGGGATCGGTCTTCATCTTTTCGCTTCCTCTTAAGAAAACGCGGACACAGGTGAGACATTCGTCATGAAGGAAACGGGTAAGAAGAGGATCCTCATCATAGAAGACGAGGAGCACATCGCCGAGGGACTGAAATTCAACCTGTCTCTCCAGGGGCATGAGGTGATGACAGCGCCGGACGGGGTGTCGGGCCTCCGAAAATGGAGGGAATGGCAGCCCCATCTCATAGTCCTCGATATCATGCTCCCCGGAATAGACGGGTTCTCTGTGCTTCAAAGCATCCGTCTCGCCGATGAAAGGCTGCCTGTCCTAATCCTCACTGCCAGGGGGGCGCCGGACGACAGAATCCGGGGCCTCGCTTCCGGAAGCGATGATTACATGACCAAGCCCTTCAATCTGGATGAATTCCTTCTGAGGGTGGAGCGGCTTCTTGCCCGCGGGACCTGGAGCCGGGGGGAGGACAGGGACGAGCCGTCGCAGTCTATTTACCGTTTCGGAATGAACGAGATCGATTTCAGCACGTTCACCGCCCGCTGCCGGCAGGGGACGATCCATCTCACCGAACAGGAGGCGAGAATCCTGAAACTCTTCATAGCCAATCGAGGCAAACCGCTCTCGCGCAGGCGCCTGCTTGAGATCGGCTGGGGATACACGGGGGGAACCGCGACTCGCACGGTGGACAACTTCATGGTAAGGTTCAGGAAATATTTTGAAGACGATCCTCAGAGACCCGTGTATTTCAGGAGCCTGCGGTCTATAGGCTATGTCTTCGACCATGACTGAGACAGGCTGTTTGAAAAATCTCGTTTTCTCCAGGAATGCCGTTCTTCACGTTGTGGTGACTGTGAAGATGGGAATCCACGAATGTGATGGGCTATTCCGCTGCCGGCGTTTCCGGCAGGATTCCCATCCGGACATAGATGGGCCGCGTCACTTTTCTCATCTCGGGAAGCTTTCTTGAGAAGACCCATGCGCCCAGTATGCACAGAGCGCCGCAAAGAAGGAGCGTGCGGGGTGCGCCGATCCGCGACGCCAGAGCGCCGGCGAAGAGGCTTCCGAAGGGCCCCATGCCCATCACGGCCATGGAAAAGAAGCCCATAACTCTCCCCCTTTTGTCATCGTCCACGATTGTCTGGAGGACTGTGTTGCCGGAGACTATCTGCACCATGATGCCGCCGCCGATCAGAAACATCATACTGAGGGAGACGGCGAGAAGTCCGGAGAGGGAGAAGAAAATCATTCCGAAACCCATCACGGCCGACGCGGCGGCGATCACCTTTCCCAGTCCCAGGACAGTCCCGCGCGAGGCGAGATAGATCGACCCGGCGATGGCCCCCAGACCCGATGCCGCCATAAGGAGTCCCATGGTCTCCGGACCCCCCTGAAGTATGTCTTTCGCAAAAACCGGCAACAGGACGATGTAGGACATGCTCATGAAACTTATGAGTGCGAGCTGAAGGAGAATGTATCGAATCGGCAGGAAGCTGAAAGCATAGGCATAGCCTTCCTTGAGTCTGTGCAGGAAACGGACCGTCTGCTTTGCGGGTTCTCTCGTCGGCAGCCGCATGGCGAGCAGCATCGCGATGATGGCGATGAAGCTTATGCCGTTCAGAAGAAAGCAGACTCCCTCGCTTGACAGCCCGATGATGATCCCCGCAAGGGTGGGGCCTATGAGTCTCGCGCCGTTGAAGATCAGGGAGTTCAAGGCGATGGCATTTCCCAGGTCGTCCCTCTCCTCGATCATTTCAACAACAAAGGACTGGCGGGCGGGGATGTCGAAGGCGTTGATCAGGCCCAGGCAGGCGCTAAGAGAGATGAGGTGCCAGACCTGGATAAATCCCGTCAGGGTTAGAAAAGCGAGGGTCAATGCCTGAATCATGGAAAGGGTCTGGGTTGCCAGGAGTAGCCGGTGTCTGTTCCACCGGTCCGAATAAACGCCGGCGATGGTGGTTAAAAGAAAGATGGGAATGTGAGCCGAAAAGCCGACGATACCCAGGATGAAAGGGGAGTGCGTCAGACGATAGGCGAGCCAGCCCATGGCGATCTGCTGCATCCAGGTGCCGATGAGCGATACGGCCTGACCGCCGAAAAAAAGACGATAATTCCTGTGGCGCAGGGCCCGGAGCAGAAATCTGATGCCACTGAAATCCATAGTTCGTTAATCTAAACCCTGAACATTAAACTTGCAACTGATTTGCGGCGGTCGGGTTTTTTCTCTGTGACAGCGGAACGTGTAAATGGTATAAGGCCCTCGGAAAGAGAGGTCAATCCTGAATTGGCAACGGAAGGAAGATCGCAGAAGCTTGCAGTTGTGGCCCTGGCGGTCATGTCCCTCGTATGGGGCTACAACTGGGTGATAATGAAGGAGGCGCTGAGGTACTGCGATCCCTTCGATTTTGCCGCCATCCGCACATTCTTCGGTTCCCTCCTGCTGTTTATCATACTGGCCATCCGGGGAAAGAGCCTCCGCCCGAAGGAAGTTCCCCTCACAATCCTCCTGGGCTTGCTCACCACAACCGGCTGCATCGGCGTTTCCACTTGGGCGCTTGAATTCAGCGGCGCGGGGAAAACCGCTGTACTGGTGTACACTATGCCCTTCTGGCTCCTCTTTATGGCATGGCCGATCCTGGGCGAGCGCATCAGGGGAATTCAGTGGGCTGCCGCAGCCTCTACATTCATCGGTCTTATTGCCATCCTGGAACCCTGGGCCATGCGGGGAAGTCTCTTCGGAAATTTTCTGGGAATCGTTTCGGGAATTTTCTGGGCGGCGAGTGCTGTCGTGACGAAAATTCTCCGGCAGAGGTCTGCGGATCTGGACCTTGTTTCCATCACTGCCTGGCAGCTTATGTTCGGTGCGGTGCCGCTTGTACTGATCGCACTTTACGTATCGGCAAGGCCGATTGAGTGGACGCCGTTTTTCGCCGGTGCGGTAGCATATAATATCATCTTCACGAATGCCGTGGCGCTGCTGCTCTGGTTTTACAGCCTTCATGCTCTCCCTGCAGGCATCGCCGGAATGGGCACTCTGGCGACTCCCGTCATAGGAGTCGCAGCCGCATCCCTGCAGCTGGGCGAAATACCTTCGCCGCTTGAAGCAACGGGCATGATTCTCATACTTGCGGGGCTCGCGCTTGTATCCCTCCCGGGAATCCTGGAATACCGGAGACTGCGGGCTCTTATGAGGAATCACAGGTGACGCCGGAACTTCCCCGTAGAAAATGAAATGCCGCTGTGGTAGGGTAAGCGAACTTCGAAAAAACCATAAAAGGAGGGAGTTATGGGATCATTCGGAAATCTGGACGCGCTTTTTCAGCCGCGGAGCGTGGCCCTCATCGGGGCATCGGGAACGCCTGGAAAACTGGGCTATGACATTCTTTACAATCTGATTCAGGCGGGGTTCAGGGGACCGATTTATCCCATAAATCCCAAAGCCGATGAACTCCTCGGGCTGCCGGTATTCAAAGACATCGGTTCCACGCCGTCGCCGCCTGAACTGGCGGTCATCGTCATCCCCTCGAAAATGGTTGTCGGGGCGATAGAGGAGTGCGGGAAGGCGGGGGTGAAGGCCGCCGTCGTCGTAACCGGTGGATTCGCCGAGGCGGGCGAGGAAGGCGAGAAGATGCAGCTGGAGCTTGCCCGCGCAGCCGGACAATACGGCGTCCGCGTCGTAGGCCCGAACTGCCAGGGCATCAACAGCCCACACCATTACCTCTGCGCCTCCTGGCCCCTCATCACCACCCAGGGGAGGATCGCATTCATCTCTCAGAGCGGCACCGTGGGCGCGGCTCTCATCGACTGGGCGAGCCAGGACCAGATAGGCTTCAGCGTATTCGTCAGCCTGGGCAACCGGGCCGATGTCTGCGAGTCGGACTGCATAGAGTATTTCAACAGCGATCCCAACACGAAGGTCATCGCCCTTTACATCGAGGGCGTAAAGAGGCCTCAGTATTTTCTGGAATCCCTGGGCCGCGCGACGAAGCCCGTGGTGATCCTCAAGTCCGGGAGGACGCCCCGCGGGCGGGTCGCCGCCGAGAGCCACACCAAGTCCATGGCCGGGAGCGACGCGATTTACGAGGCCATTTTCAGGAAGTACAGGGTCCACCGGGCGGACGATCTGGAAGAGCTTTACGATTTCGCCAAGGCGCTTGCCTACATGGAAAAGCCCCGGGGCAGACGTCTTCTCAACATCTCGAGCTCCGGAGGCGCGGCGATCCTCGCCATAGACGAGGCGGAGAAGCTCGGTTTCACGAACCCCGCGCCCGCGCCTGCCCTCAAGGAGAGGCTGAGAGCATTCCTTCCTTTCCACTGCGGCGTGAGCAATCCCATCGATCTGACAGGCGACGCGATCACCGATCCGAGCCTTTATTCGAAAACGATTGCTGAGGCCAAATCGGATTATGATACGAGCGTCGTCATCTTCGGAGATCCCATTCACGGCGCCTCGGATATCGTCACGGGGAAGGGCGAGGTGATCGTTTTCTGCGGCGGGGCCGACGTGGAGCGGGAAGAATCGAAGCTCATGCACCGAAAGGGGATTCCGGTTTTCCCCACTCCGGAGCGTGGAATCCGCGCCCTGTATCAGCTCGTCCGCTTCGATCCGGTTCCGCATGCAAAAAAATTGCCTCACGATACGCCCGCAGCCGCGCTGAATCAAATGACGGCGAAAGAGTCCGTGGCTCTTCTCAGGAAGTACGGGATTCCGGCGGTTGATGCCCGCCCGGCGGCGTCGGCGAAGGATGCCGCGGCGCTGGCGAAAAAATTCGCGAAGCCCGTGGTCCTGAAGATCGCCTCGCCCGATGTCTCGCATAAGACCGACGCGGGGGGCGTGCGGCTGAATCTCGAGAAGCAGGCGGATGTCAGGAAGGCCTTTGACGAGATAATCCGGAATGTGAGAAAGCGGGTTCCGAAGGCCCGGATCGAGGGAGTCACCGTATCGCCCATGGCGAAACCGGGTGGACTTGAGGTCATCCTCGGCGTAATCAGGGACCCCCAGTACGGCCCCGCCATCATGTTCGGCCTCGGGGGTATTTTCATCGAGATTTACAGGGACGTGCAGTTCTGCCTGCTTCCGGCGAAGGACAAAGAGTTCAGGGAGTTGATCCGGGGCATCAAGGGTTATCCGCTGCTGGCCGGCGTGCGGGGTCAAAAACCGAAGGATGAATCCGCCCTTATCGCCCTCATGAAGGCAGTCGCGAAACTCGTAAAGGACCATCCCGAAATAGACCAGATCGATCTTAACCCCATTCTCGTTTACGAAAAAGGCATCTCCGTGGTAGATTACAGGATATACACGAAATAATCAATTTAGGGTTTAGAGTTTAAAGTTGGGGTTTGGAGTTCGGAGACCGGAGATTAGTTCTCTTTGTCATTCCCGCGAAGGCGGGAATCCATTCAAAAGAATTGATAGACACATCAGCGGGAGGTGTTACCATGCAGTTTCTGGTTTTCGGTTATGACGGGAAGGATGAGAAGGCTATGGAGCGGAGGATGGCTTCCCGGGAGGCCCATCTGGCCGGGGTGAAGAAGATGAAGGAAGAAGGAAAGTGCATCTACGGCATAGCCATGCTCGATGAGAAGGAAAGGATGATAGGCTCCGTAATGGTGATGGATTTCCCGTCGCGGGCGGAACTTGACGCCTGGCTCAAAGTGGAGCCCTATGTGGTGGGGAAGGTCTGGGAGAGGATCGAAGTTTTCAACGCGAAGGTGCCGCCGCTGTTCATGGAGAAATGAGACTCAGCGACAGGGAGTTTGATCGGGTCGTCAAACGTGCGATCAGGCGCATCCCCAGGGCGATCCGCCGTCATCTGAAGAATGTGCTGATCACAGTCCGTAAATATCCCTCAAGGGAGATGATCGAGGAGCTCGGGATCTCCCCGGCGGACCCGCCGCCCCTCGGCCTCTACAAAGGGGCCTCCCTGATGGAACGCTCGGAGACCTACCCTCCGCTCTATCCCGACACGATATTCATTTTTCAGGAGCCCCTCGAGGAGATGTGCAGAACCGTGGAGGAGCTGGAGCGGGAGATCGAACTGACCGTGGTCCACGAAGTGGCGCACTTTATCGGCATCGACGACGAAAGGCTGGCTGAACTAGGCTATGATTAATGGGCTGCTCAGAAAAGCTTATCCTGCCTTCAGCCTCACCTTTTCCCCGTCTATTTCCAGAGTCGTCTTGGAGTAGGTGTATTTGCGGATGATCTTTCCATCCTTGAAATGCATGACGTCGACGCCGCGACGGCGCTCCGGCCTTCCCTTATGTCCATCCTCTCCCGACGGCCATTCCAGCGTCCATTGAAAAAGGACTTTCTGCGCGCCTTCGTCGATGAAGGTATCCTCCTCCGTGAATCGGAAACCGCCGTGGTTCCTGAACCAGGGAGCCCAGGCCTTCCGCAGGGCCTCCCTTCCTTTGACTGCTCCGCCGGTCCAGTTCTCGAAGACGGCGTCCTCGTGAAAAAGCTCCATGACCATGTCTAGGTCGTGGGCGTTCCACGCCTCGTTCCACCGGTTTAGAGCCTCGCGGATTTCTCGGGCTGTAAGCATGGTCTCATCCTCCTTTTCATCCCTCACCCGTCGACCCATCGAATCCCTGAACCCTTTATTTCAGGATGAGTTTGCTCTCGCCGGAACCTCCGCCGGGAACGATTATCCGGGACTGCTCCTGGCGCTGCATTTCGCGCGCCTGCTCGGCCAGCTTCGCCACAAACTCGTCCAGCACGTCCGGAAACTTTTCCAGAGCCTCGTGGAGGTTCCGTGCATCGATGGGGAACTGGATCGGGAATGGTCCGTGCTCCGACATCAGCTGAGTCTGGCCGAAGAAAAGAATCTTCCGGCCCTTGTCGGATTCGCCGTTCGGCTTCACCGGTGTCAGCTGGCGGATTGCGCCTGTTCTCAGGTCGGTGATGACCTCTTCCCGGTAAAGATTCTGCTGATTGATCCTGATCTTTCTGGACGTGCTTTCTTCTGTGCTCATGAATGGTCTCCTCCGAGTACGTATTGTGACAATCGCAATATCATCGATATTATCTCCCCTCTCCCCCATTGTCATTCCCGCGAAGGCGGGAATCCAGCCCTGATTAAAATTCATGGATTCCGGTTCAAGCCCGAAACGAAAGAGGCGGACTTTTCCATATCCGTGACTTAGCACATTTACTTCCGGAAAGACACATTATTCATGCTCACCCGGCGCTGGTGGGAGAGCGAGGGAGGGGTCGAACCAGGAGAGAATCGCGCCGTTGTGTTCGCGGGGATAGGCGTGATAGAGGTCCGGGAGGATAACCTGCGTGATGTCGGCGTCCGCTGCCTTTAAGAGGTTGTAGCCGGTTTTAGCCTGCCAGATGGGAAACATCCAGTCTCTGGCGCCGTGGACCCAGTAAATGCGCCTTCGGGCGACGTGACGGAGATTGAAAGGAGGGAGGACACCGGAGACCACGGCGAAGGCAGTGAATGGAGTCCGTTCTTCAAGAGATCGCGTGAGGGCGTAAGTGCCGCCGTCGGAAAGACCTGTCAGAAGAATCCGTTTCTCGTCCAGGACCCAGCGTGCCGCAATGTATTCCAGCATTTCGTGCAGAAGGATGGAGTCGAAGTCTGGCCCGGTGATGCTCCAGGTTATTCCCCGTGAGCTCGGGGCGGCGAGCAGGAAACAGCGGCTTCGGGCTTCGCGAAGCCAGGTCCATACGAAGTCCCGTCCGTGGCTGAATCCGCCGTGGAGAGCGACGACCAGGGGAAGAGGAGTTGCTCCATTCCAGGTCTCGGGGACATAGAGAGAATATCCGCTCCGGGCGTAGGGATGTTCGTCCAGGCCGACGTGGATGATACCCCGGGAGTCCGTTGAAGATGGTGAGATAGCGAATTCCTCAGCCCTCTCATGCACCGGCGCTTCGAGGAAGTAGCGGTTTACGGGTTCGAGGGAATTGCACAGAGGGTAGAGAGCTTCCTCTGCGCGGTGGATTCGGCGTCCCGCCTTCCTGAAGTTGATAAGGGATTGCTCGAGCCACTCCGCTTCCACGGAACGTTCGAGGGCATCAATGATGAGACCGGCTGCTTTCAAGAGCTCCTGCGCCGCGTTTCCGGCACCGGACTTGCCCGGACACGAGGCAAAGGCCTCTCCGGCATCCCTCAGCCTCCTGGCCGGAACGGCGAAGGTCTCGCGGAGCTTCGGGATGATGCCCGGAAAATAGTTTCGCCGCGCATCTTCAAAGACTTCGAGCGCGGCGACGATGTTCTCGGCAAGGTGTTCGGCGTCCGTATCCAGTTCACCCTCCGGATTTCTTGTTTATATCGTTTTTGAGATGTATTTGAACATTCCCTTGAAGACGCCCTCGAGGATGTCCGGTGCTATGAAGTAGCCGGGCATCTCTTTGTAGAAATATTCGTTTGTCGCCTTGCTTGCTGCGTCTATATCCCCGTTGAATTTCCGGTAGACGTCTTCCATGTAAGCCTTCCATTTGCGTCCTTCGCTCAGAGTGAGATCGATGAACCCGCCCGCTTCCTCGCCGGTGATATAGCCGTAGTGGTCAGCGCACAGGTACCGGACCGGATAGGGTTTGAGCTTCTCCAGACTCTCAAGATACTCGGCCATGTTGGTGTTCATCGAGGGAAAGGATGTGTCCAGATATGGGATGCCGCCGCCGTCGGAGGCGAAGAGGGCCTTCAGATTCGGCTCGTAGGCCGTGATAGAGCAGTTGGTGTGGCCGGGAGTATAAATTATCTCCAGGACCGCGCCGCCGAGATCGATCCGGTCCCCGCCGGAGATGACCTTCCCGGTGATATCGTCACGCCAGTCGAGATCGTACCCGGGGATTCCCTCTTTTGCGCCCGCCTGTTTCGCGCTCAGGCGGCTGAAGGAGTTCATGACATCCACGTACTTCTGCATGCCGAAGAGCTTCCAGGCCTGCTCGGAGGCGTAAATTTCCATCTTTGGATAGGTCCGCTTGAAATAAGGGATTACGCCCACGTGATCGAAATGCGAGTGGAGGATAAGAATCTTGTTTATCTTGTCGACGTTTATACCGAACTCTTTGATCTGAGTGAGTACGTCGGGAAGGATATAGCTAAGCCCGCCGTTGATGATGACAGATGAATCCCTTCCTTCTAGGACATATATTCCCGCTTCTTCACGTCCGAGATACCACAGCCCGTCCGCTATCTTTGCCGCCTTTCTGAATCTCATATTCCTTTACCCCCGCTTCCATTTTCTTTTCCGTATTTCATCGGCGTGTCTGAATATAGTCAAAACGGTATGTGACATCAATGAAAAAAGACGGGACTCACCCGGGGGAGATTCCGGTGACCGATCCGCCTTCAGAATCCGGGACCGTCTATTCAATCACCATTAGAACCTGGTTCGTCTTTACCTCGTCCTGAACCTTGACCCTTATTTCCCCTATCCGGCCGTCCGAAGGGGCGGCTATAGGGTTCTTCATTTTCATAGCTTCGAGGATGAGAAGTTCTTCGTCTTCCTTTACAACATCGCCTTCTTTGACCATGATTTCAAGTATTGTTCCCGGGAAGGGAGCTTCAACATTGACCGGCATTCTTGCCTCCTTGGCTTATTGTTTTTGGAAGTGTTTCTTTCTTGTCTAACCTATTATGCCCATTCCGGCCAGCACGGACAGCATTACCGCGGCCGCAATGACCGAGCCGACCTGACCGCCGGCGTTGGCCCCCATTGCGTGCATCAGGAGATGGCTTTTCCTGTTGTACCTGTAACCTTCTTTCTGCGCGACCCGTGCCGCCATGGGAAACGCCGAAATACCGGCGGCGCCGATCAGGGGATTTATCTTTTCCTTGCTCACGACATTCATTAATTTTGCGAAAAGGACGCCGCAGACGGTGTCCAGACAGATGGCCAGGAAGCCCAGTCCGAGAACGATTAACGTTTCGGTCCTGATGAATGCCGGGCCGGACATGGTCGCCCCTATGGCCAGGCCGAGAAACAGTGTCACCACGTTGGCGATCTCGTTCTCCGACGCCTTGGTCAGCCTGGCGACAACCCCCGATTCCCGCATCAGGTTTCCCAGCATGATGCTCCCGAGCAGGGGCAGTCCCTTGGGTGCGATGCAGCCGCCCACGATCGTTATGACGAGGGGAAAGAGAAGCTTGGTGGTCGTCGAGACCGGTCTCGCCGTGAATTTCATGACGATCTTCCGCTCGGCCTCCGTGGTGAGCATTTTCATTATCGGCGGCTGAATTATCGGTACCAGCGCCATGTAGGAATAGGCCGCCACGGCGACGGCTCCGAGGAGATGCGGGGCGTACTTTGAGGTTACATATATCGCTGTCGGTCCGTCGCAGGCTCCGATGATTCCGATGGACACGGCGTCAAGCTTCGGAAATCCCAGGGCGAGCGCGAGAAGCAGAGTCAGAAAAATCCCGAACTGCCCCGCTGCGCCGAGCAGAAAGGTCCTGGGCTGCGCCAGGACAGGACCGAAATCGGTCATTGCCCCTATGCCTATGAATATGAGGAGGGGAAAAAGCTCGGTCGCTATACCGGCGTCGTATATCAGCCTGAGAAATCCATCCTTCAGCATCACGTCGGAAAGAGGTATATTGACCAGAATGCAACCGAAACCGATCGGCACGAGCAGCAGGGGTTCACAGTCTTTCTTTATACCAAGGTACAGGAGAACGCAGCCGACGACGATCATAACGAGACCCCGCCAATCCACGAAGAGGTGCTGGAAACCCATGGTCAGGCCGCTCAAACCCGTTAAGATGGCATCCAGCATTACGACGCCTCCTTCTTGGTCTCGCTCTCATCTTTGAATGGGAAGATTCTGCCCAAAAGCTCCATGATGAGGCTCATGATCCAGAGTGTGAGTAGAGTTCCCCCCATCCCTGCGACGAGCATGGTTATTCCAAATGTGAAATTATCCATTTGCATCTGAGCCTCCGGAGATTATGGGATTGCCCTCCTGCCTCAAAATGCCCACGATGTTACTCATATTTGCCTAAATTGCAACTAAAAAATGGAAAGGAAGCGCCTATTTCAGCTTGAAATCGACGCGACTGTCTCTCGCCTTTTCCTTTTTCGGGGGCTGGAGCGACTGAGGCTGCACTATGAAGACCCGGCCCGGCTGAACCTGGCCTGAATCGAGAATCATTCCCTTCACATTTTCAGCCCTCCGGGAGGCCAGCAGCCGCAGATCGCTTTCCGTGATTTCGATATAGGCCATCATCAGTTTTTCCATTTCCTGCCGGGGCAGGCTCTTGGCCGTGCCTATGAGCGTGCGCGGCTTGGGAAATTTCTCGGCCTCGTAGGCGAGCTTGAGGTATTTTTCGTATTCCTGCGGCTCGATGTGAACCCTGGCCACCGGAACCGCGGATTCTCCCCTGCGTAGCATTTCGTTCAATTTCTGTGCCTTAATCTTCCTCTGAAAAGCCGCCTGTTTCAGCCCTTCCCTGTCTTTTTCCGGGTCCACGTATCCCTCTATGTCCATCCGGATGTTGGGCCTTTCGTAGAGGGCCTTGACAAGCGATTTTATCTTCTGGAGACCTGAGGTGGGCACGAGGCTGCTTCCGGGGTTGAATTCGATGTAGCTCATCTCCTCACCTCCGCCGAGCAGGGAAGACAGCAGAGCGAAGGGGGCGGTTACGGCCTTGGTGATGAGATTCACGATTATCTGCCAGATGATGGGCCAGAGCCTGAACTGGGGGTCGTCGAGACTGCCGGAAACGGGGATATCGAGATTGATCTGGCCGTTCCGGTCTGTAAGAAGAGCGACAGCCAGTGTGACCGGCGCCTTTATTGCGTCCGGGCTATCCACCCGCTCCCCGAAGGTCAGCTGATCTATGAAAACCCTGTTCTGGGCGTCGAGTTTTCTCTTTTCAATCAGGTAAGCGATGTCGAAGGTCAGCTTTCCCTTCAGTATGGGATGTCCGACATAGCGGGCGGAGTAAGGCGTCACGGGGCTCAGCTCGATGTCCTTGAAGCGGAGCTTCACGTCGGCGAAGAGATCTTTGATGAGAGGATTGATGCTGCCCGTGATTTCTATCGGAGAGCCATGCCCGAGATTTCCTTTAAGATCGATTGACGCACGTGAAATCTGCTCGGAGGAAAGACCGGTTACACTTCCTCCTATGTTCAGCATCCGGGCCGAATAATTGGGCTTGATGAAGCGGTCGGTGAAGTCGATTGTTCCTCCCTGAAGCGTCACTTTCCCGATTTTAATGTTTTGCGCGGGTTCATCCGGCTTCTCCGCCGCCGGTTCCGCGGGTTTTGCGGGAGCCGCTTCTTTCGCGGCGGCTTTTTCTTCTTCTTTTTCCTTTGCCGCGAAAATATTTTTCAGATTCAGCGTGCCATCGGGATGAACAATGATCCGGGCGTAGAAATCGGCGAGAGAGATGCCCCCGATGTTGACAAAGAATGGATTTACGCCTGCACTGATCTTATCGAAATAAAGCTGCTTCCAGTTGATGAAGTCATTTGAAAATGTCTTGTCGATGGTGGCGAGATTGGAGACGGCGAGTTTGCCGGCGTAGGTTATCCTGGATTTTCCTTCCCTGTCCGGGCTCATGGCCAAACGCCCCGACGTCGACAGGGCGCCGCGGGTGACGCTTATTTTCACCCTGTCCGTGAAGTAGGGCTGAAATGTCCTGATGCCGAGATTTTTCACTTCGAGAGCCCATTCCGCCCGGAAGGGATTAATATCCATGGGACCCCTGACGGAGATGCGGCCGCTCCGGTCCACAGTCAGCGAAAGGTCAACATTTCCGCTCGTCCCTTTCTCAGTGGAAAGATTCAACGCCTTGATGTTGAGAGGGGCCACGCGAATTGCCGCAGGTTCCGCCGGCATCTCGTCGGCGAAGGTAACGCTCGCCGATTCTATGCTTGTGTCGTCGACCCAAGCCTTTAATTCCTTTTTCTTTTCCGCCTTCGCCGGTGGCGTTTCTTTCTTCTCGGGTCGTCCTTTCTTTTCCTCCGTCAGGAGGTTGAGAATGTTGATCTCTCCGTCCCGGTTTCTCCTGATCACAATTTCGGGGGAAGGCATCGAAATCCGCGATATATGAACCAGAGGCACGAGCGGTTCGACCGATGCGATTTCGACCTTGAGAGAGGGAATCCTCAGAATTTTTCTTTTCTGCATGTCGTCGAGGGCGACCCTGTTGAGTGCGGCGGTGCCGGCCAGTTTTATCTCCGGCGGCTTCCCTCTGGGCTGAAGGAAGTGGATGCTCATCTTGAGATTTAGGCTCGCCGACGTGAGCCTGGAGTTCCACTTCACGGGAATGTAATTCAGATAGAAGGGGATGTCGATGTTCCTTATATCCATGTCGAAAACGGTGTCCCTCGTGTCGAGGAATGGTTTCGTCTTTCCTGCGATCTCAAATGGATCTCCATTGATAACGGCCGAGAATCGCGGCTCGACGTAATCGTTTCTGTAGTAATCGACGTTTGAGATGAAGGGAACGGAAAGATTCATCCCGCGAACCGTGTGACGTGTATTCATCGGCCCGTCGTCGAAGTCCACGCTTCCGTCAACTATGCGGATGTTGTTCAGTGAAAAAAGAAAAGGCTTCTTCTCTTCCTTCCCGGTTTCCTCTTTGGGGATCAGGTCAGAAAAATTGTAGGTTCCATCCTTATTGCGGGAAAGGTTGACGTAAGGGCGTGTGAGACGGATCTCCTTCAAGATTAGAGCGCCCTTGATGAGTGAGTAAAGACCTTCCGCGTTGACGTGCAGTTCCTCGAAGGACAGGAAGGTCGCCGAAGGATTGCGTTCCCTGAGAGTGAACCCCTTGAGGGTGACGGAGAGGGCGAAGGGATTGACTGAGATTTTCTCCAGGGTAACTTCCCGGTGCAGTGCCGCGGAAATCTTTTCAATGAGAATCGGCTTGACAACGGGCGGCAGAATGAAGAAGCCGCAAATACCGACGAAAACGAACAGAACGGCGAATCCGATGAGAATCTTCTTCCAGCGACCCATGGCCATTCCTCACTCCGAACGCTTCATTGTCCCCCTTTTAAATCTTTTCAAGAAGGGTTTTTTCAATAGGCTCAGTTCCCTGCTTTGCGCTTATTTTGAAGGTGGGCCGACCCTGAAAAAGCAGACTCGGCCCCGCAATTTCATTTGAAGCGGACTGAGATCTCGACCGGCCCTTTCGGATCCAGTTCTATGTATTTCGCCTTGACGACTGTGCCGGGCTTTGCGGGAACAAGCTTCGTGATTGTTCCGAGAGAAAGCAGGTCTCCCCTCTTGAGCTTTTTCCCCTCCGCCTTCAGGGAGTCCCTTATCCAGAGCACCACATTCAGGGGATGGTTGAGGAGGTTGCTGCCCTTGCCTTCGATGGTAACCTCATTTTTTTCGTTCAGTATCTGAAGAGTGAAGTTTTTCAGCCGGTCGTTCCACTCCGGGGTTGCCTTGAGGCGGATAGGTTTGCCTATGATGCCGTAGCGGGCGGCCACATTCACGGTCACCAGAGCTATACCGTTGATCTTAACGCTCTTGTCGAAGACCAGATCGGGGAGCTCAATGAAGGGAATGGCGGCATCGATGTATTTCAGAGCCTCCTCCGGTGTCCGGGCGCCGTTGATCTTTGCGCTGCCGACGCGCAGAATCAGGTCCCCTTCGCTCAGAGGACGAGCACCGAAATTCGCCGGGATTTCGGAACCGCTTTTGAGAAGCATCTTTTTTAAGAGCGTTCCCCGCACCGGCTCGGTGACGCCGAAGGTCTTCTGAACGTTCGGGTTGGTCAGTCCCGCCTTGTAACCAACCACTTTGCCGTAAGCCTTGCTTATCTTTGCAATAAATTGTTCCTGAACCTTGTAGGCCTGCTCCAGGGTCATGGCCGGATCCAGGGCGGTGGAGGGTGTTTTGCTCAGATAGTTATCGGCCAGTGTCGAGGCAAGGTCAGCAGCCGGTGCCGGGCTCGTCGACAGAGCAAGGGAAAGCAGACCGAAGAAGACGATTAAGAAAATACATTTGGCTCTTCTGTCGCGTTTCATGGTTGTCCTCCTTTCATGGTTTGTGGGGTTTTTTCTCCTGCAGGGCTATGCGTGAAACAAAGAAGGCGACGAGGGCGGGGAAGTGCCTCTGGAGAAAAACCGAGAGCTTCCCCAGACCCGTTATTACCAGGTTGCTCTGTCGTTTGAGGATTGCATCGGCTATCTGTCGCGCTGCTTCTTCGGCGGGCATGCGAAGGCGCACCGGGACACGGTCGCGTGCCTCCGGGTGGTAGATTCCCTTATTGTCCACCTTCCGAATCTCCGTATCTATGAACCCGGGGGCGATGTGCAAGACCGCCACGCCGTGAGACTTGAGTTCGTAGCGGAGAGAATCCGCGAGGGCGAGAAGGGCGAACTTGCTCATTGCATAGGCGGATAGCCCCGGCTGGGCGATGTAGCCGTTGACGCTGCCGATGATCGCGAGGCATCCCGCCGAGGCTATGAGGTCGTTGCGGGTGGCCTGAATTGTTCTGAGCACGCCGAAAACATTGGTCTCGAACTGGCGCCGGAAATCCTCCAGCGAGAGCCTGTCGAATCCGCCTATGACTCCGAATCCCGCGTTTGCCACTACGCAGTCGATCCGCCCGAATTCGTCCCGTGTCTCTTGAGCCGCCTTTTCCAGGTCGCCGTTGCGGGTCACGTCGCAGGTCAGCGCCAGCGCCCTCCGGCCCATTTGTCTGATTTCATCTGACAGGCTCTTTAGACGCTCTTCCCGTCGGGCCGCCAGGGCTACATCCCCTCCACGCCTTGCGATTTCCATCGCCAAGGCTGCACCGATACCCGAGGAGGCGCCCGTGATCAAGGTCGTGGTGTCTGAAAATCTTCCCTTCATTTTATCTCCCGAAACTCACTAAAGAACCTTTCTTTCCCCCGGACGATTGTCAAAGTCAACCAGCACGATCTACTTCCATATTTCAAGCGTCGTGCCTGTTTTATTTATTTCCTTTTGGCATGAATATCCAGAGAAGCAGATAAAGCACCAGCCCTGTGCCCCAGAAGAGAAACAGAACAGCAAACAGAAAGCGCCAGGACCAGGCGGGAACCGGCGTGTGTTCCCCCAGCCCCCCGCACACACCGCCCAGCCATTTGTCACTGCTGGATTTCGTTAGATTCTGCAGCCAGTTTTTGTCAGACATTTCACCTCGCTTCCATCAGTTCCCGTCCCAGTTCCTCGGCCGCCTTCAGAAGGGTCTTGTTTTTCCGGATCTCGCCCGCCTTCATTGCGCTGCCGTAGACCATCCCCACGATTCGTGCACCCGCGTAGCGGTAAGCATCCTGGAATGTCCGCAGTGCATTGATGCACCCTGAGTCGAAGGGATCCTCTCCGCCGTAGCTCATCGCGATGGCGATTCGCTTTCCCGTGAACGGTTCCTTTCGGTAGGCCGATAGGGCCAGGGTGCGGTCCATCCAGAGTTTCGTCTGCGCGGACATGCTGAACCAGTAGACGGGGCTCGCGATGACCCAGGCATCCGCCTCGATCATCTTCCGGAACACGTACTGCATGTCATCGTCGATGGCGCAACCTTTGCTGCGAGGTTTCTGACAATGAAAACAGGACTCGCAGGGTGATATCTTGAGTCCGTGCAGATAGACAGTTTCTATTTTCGCGCCGGCCTTCTTCGCGCCGCTTGCTATCTTCTCCGCCAGCAGGGCGCTGTTGCCTCTCTTTCGCGGACTGCCGAGGAGGACAAGCACTCTCGGCATCCTTTTTCTTCCCCGTGCCATCTCATTAGCCTCCTTGCGCTGAATGGTTTACCGAGAATCTTTTTTCATCCGTGTCATCCCCCGCCTTCACTTTGTCGAGCTGAGCTTGTCGAAGCATCTATCTTTTCCGCTCAGGATAAACTCCGGAGGGGATTCATTCGTTATATACGGCGGTGCAGATTTCCTTCAGCGGAACCAATAAAAACAGGCGAGACAGTGCCCATAATTATGCATTTTAGAAGAGTAATTGCAAATCAATAATTTGCGGTGATCCCGCGTTCTCGATTATCCGCATTCCTCCCCGACTTGCGAAGGGACATGAGTAATCCTGCGGCCGTCAATAGACAACCGATCAGAAAAAGCAGGCCGCCGTTGAACGATCCGGTGGCATCGCGGATATACCCCATTGCATAAGGTCCCACAAAGCCGCCGAGATTGCCGATGCTGTTTATCATGGCTATGGCTCCGGCCGCCGACGCGGCCGTCAGAAAAGAATGGGGGATTGCCCAGAACGGTCCGAAAGACGCGTAAATGCCCATGACGGAAACCGTGAAACAGACCATCGATAAGAAAATACTTATGTCGGCGAACAGAACGCTGCAACCCAGGCCGATGGACCCCGTGACCATGCCGAAGACGGTATGCATGCGGCGTTCGCCCGTCCGGTCCGAGTGTCTTCCGACCGCGAACATCGCCGCAAACGCGAATACGTAAGGCACGGCAACAAGAAAACCCACCATCTGATTGCTGATAGACGTTGACAGCGCCTTGACAAGAATCGGCAGGAAAAGTCCCACGCCGTAAAAACCGCAGACCCAGAAAAAATAAACGGCCGAGAGAATGACGACGTCGCGGTCGGTGAAGGCCTGAAGCAGGGTGTACTTTTTCCGCGAGATCTTCTTTCGGCTTTCAGCCTCCAGTGCGCCCATCAGCCACGTGCGCTCTTCATCGGCCAGCCACCTGGCATCTGACGGCCGGTTGGTCAGGTAAAAAGGCGTCACGATCCCCAGCAGCACGGCGGGAACAGCCTCAAAGATGAACAGCCATTGCCATCCGGCCATGCCGAGCCAGGTTATTCCGAGAAGATAAGTGGAAAACGGAGCCCCAATCACATTGCAGAGAGGAAGAGACATCATGAAAAGGGCCACGGCTCTGGCCTGATCCTCGGCGCGGAACCACATCCCGAGATAATAAATGATACCCGGGAAAAAGCTGGCCTCGGCCACCCCCAGGAAAAATCGCACCAGATAAAACTGCGTCGGCGTCGTGACCCATGCCGTGAGCCCCGAGACGATGCCCCATGTGATCAGAATCCGCGCAATCCATATTCTCGCTCCGACTTTCGCCATTATCAGATTGCCCGGAATCTCCATGAGGAAGTATCCGATGAAGAAAATGCCCGCCCCCAGACCATAGACGGCATTGCTGAATCCGAGGTCATTATTCATGGACAGAGCGGCATAGCCCACGTTTACCCTGTCCAGGAATGCGATGATGTAAAGCAGGCCGAGAAACGGTATCAGCCGCCTGAATACCTTGCTTACGGTCCGTTTTTCGAGAGTCGAAATTTCGTCCAATGTATTTCCCTGACTTTTGAGATTCTTAATTCTAAACCTTAATCGGGATCGAAGGGTAAGTTCAGGATATAAGAACGCTGTATGATGCGAAAAAAGCCCGTCTCCAATGGAGGCGGGCCTTTGCGGTAAACATAATCATCAGTCATCGTCTTGCCACTTGCCTTTGCCCTTTCCCTTTCCTTTACCCTTGCTTTTATCTTTCCCTTTCCCTTTACCTCTGTCCATACCGTCCAGGTCGTGTCCTCTTTTCAGGGCATGGAATTCCGCGGAACCCGGCTTGATTCCGAGGCTCCTGGCCATGACGCCCCATCCTTTTCTCTTGTTCTTCTTGTAAACATTGACCACGTCCTCAACGGGTCTGTGGGACATCTCTCCGAGCCGGAACGCCATGTAAACACTCGCCGGGTCCTTGATGTCGCGCATGACGGCGGTGACCTGCGCATCTCCGATCTGGAAGCGGGAACAGAGCTTTGCCCGGAATCCCGACGGATCCGCCGATGCCTGGACATTGAAGCTCTTCATCCAGTCAAAATCTGCCGCCGCTGCCGGGACGGACAGTGCAAACAACATTGCGAAAGCCAGAATCGAAATTTTCATTGCCTTCATTATTATTACCTCCTTTTCTTCGCGGTTTGGATTCTTTTCAATATTCATAACATTGGCAAGCTATCTATGTCCTTTCTGGTCTTCCTCTGTCCCTTCCCAATCTCATACATTCCCTTCTTCTTTCCTCCCCAACCTTTCTTCTTTCCTCCCCGCCCTTCCTATTTCCTTCCCTATGTCCTCCATTCCCTTCTTTCATCCTCAACCTTTCCTCTGTCCCTTCCCAATGTCATACATTCCCTTCCTCTTTCATCCTCAACCTTTCCTCTGTCCTCCCCGCTCTTTCCCCTGTCATCCCCGCTCTTTCCCCTGTCATCCCCGCGTAGGCGGGGATCCAGTCCTTTTTCTTCCTTCTAATTCTTTCCTGAAATGTTCTTTTAGCACAATCTTTCTTCTTTCTGTATCCTTTTCACGCCGTTTCTCGTCTAAGCACGTAAAAGGATAATAGATAAATGAATAAAAGAAGAGAAACACATCATCTCTTGAGTTGCAGCTACGGCTCCGCGGACCAAATTAGTGTCTCCTTCTGGGATGGTAGAAACCCCTCGACTTGTAGTCGAGGGTGTATCAATCTCCGATCATCCCGGAGGGCCGGATCCGTCATGCCCCCGCCCCATCCTACTGAAGCCATTTGATCAAAAAAACCCCCGCCAGCATTATCACCGCACCGGCGAGGCGCTCGCGGATGTTCTCTTCGCCGAACCACCACGCACCGTAAAGCACACCGAAAAGCATGCTCGTTCGCTTGATGGCGATCATGTAAGCCGCTTCTACCTGAGCGATCGCCGTCATGTGGGCCATAATCTCCACCGCCGCCGCAAGTCCGATGAGCACCATCGGCAAAGGCCTGATGAAGATGAACCCCAGCCCGGCATTGCCGGCTGCCAGGGGCCAGAATAGGACTATTGGTGCGGTGAGCGCCAGGTTGTAGAAAGCGGCAAAGAACCACGGGTTGGAATGAAGTATGGCCACCTTGCCGAGAGGTGCAGTGAGCGAGTAGATGAACGAGACGAGCAACATTATCAATGAGCCGGGTTCGCGGATGACGGCCCGGACCGGCTCTAGCACACCCGCCATGACCTTCGAGAGGTTGAGGACGTAGGCACCCAGTACAATGAGGCCGATTCCCAGGACGCCGCCCGGACCGATCGACTCGCCAAGTATGAAACGGCCCGTGATAATCATGAAAACCGGCGTAAATGCCAGGAAGGGCAGCGAAAGAGAAAGAGGCGAAAGCTTGAGCGCCTTCATGTAGAGAAAAAAAGCTGCAAGCTCCAGCGGGAGCGCAGCCGCTACGGCAAACCAGAACGTCCGGTCCGGAACGGCGGTCGGGGCAAAAAGAAGCACCGCCGCCATCCACGGCGCCGTTGAAAAAATGCGGACGGTCCCCATTCGATATGTCGGAAGATCGCTCAGAAAACGCTTCGTCAAAGCGTCGGTCGTGGCCAGACCCAGAGCAGCCGTGAGGGAGAGAAGAAACCAGGTCATCTCATATTCTTTTTGCGATGTTTACTTATTCCCAGTGCGTTTTTGAAAGAAAATATACTAACAGGCTGTTGAATTTAGCGCATCATCCCCGCTGTTTGCGATCGGCTTTCTCCGTACTCTCTTTGAACATATCAAGTAATAATTTTGCTTCCTTTTGCCTCGGCCGCCATCGGTCAAACTCTGGGGGAAGAAGTTCAAGAACTTCTGTTCCCGTCATGCTGTAAAGGTCATGGGTCAGATCAAGCTGCTGCACCACGTCGATGAAACGAATAAGATTTCCTCCCTTGCGGACCGTTCCGCCGGCGCCACGCCTCGGCTTCCCAGCAACGGGATCGAAGTAAAGGAGGTTTGCTGCTTCAATAACGCCCCGGTTCGTCAGTATGGCCTGTCGCGCCGATAGTTCTACAAAATACTGGTTGGTTTTGTGCAGCGGACCGTACAGAAGCAGCGGCGCTTTTTCACCGTGCAGCCTGTAAATCTGATAAGGACCGAATAAAAGATGTCGCTGCCAGCGGCGGAAATCCAGATCGAGAATGAAACGGTAATCCTGTCCGGGGGTTCTTCGGCCGAGCTTGTTAAGCGGGCAAAGCTGATCAAAATAATAAAGCGAAAGCCAGCTCCACAGTCCGGAGCTTTGATCCACCTGCGCCTGGGGAACCAGCCGGAATCGATCGCTCAGATATACGACCATATCCAGTTTGCTCTGAAAGACGACCGGTTCGAATTCAATCTCCGCTCCACCCGGAAGCCTGGCTGAAGATTTCATACCTGAAAGCAGTTCCAGGGGGAGGTCGCATGAATCTCCCCTTCGCAGCCTTGCAAGATAGGACCGGAAATGATCCACGCCCGTTGCAGTCAATACTCTGACTGAATTGCCCATCAGACGTCTCCCTTTCCCGACTGCAGGAACTTATCCAAGACCTGGTGGCGGGAACAGAAGACCTCGACGGCATCGTCGATCCATCTCAACTTTTCCTGCAGGACAGGTTCGGACTCGCCGCAGGGGGGCAAGACGCTTCGACCGGACATATTAATCACAAAACGAAGCCACTGGCTCATCCAGTCGTCGGGGTCAGTCACCGGATCGTTGTGATCCTCTTCGACGACAATCCGATGTAAAATCTGCCGGACGATCTCTGGGTACACCAGGACAAGAAAGTAAGGGTCGGATCTTGCCGTCTCACGGATCTGATCAACCCGGCTGTTCAACTGAAGGCAGGGCCAGTCGCTCTCCAGATCCAGTCTCCATATCACATGCCCCAGATCAATAAACTCGACGGGGAGCAGACAAAGACGGCCGGCGGGATCCTCTTCGTTCCGCTTAGGGATGATTCGGTCGGCCGCAGCGACGATGCGGCCTTTCCTGTCCACCACCTTGACCCTGAAGATAACGAGCTTTTCAGGGTCTATTCCGTCCAGGACCTTTTCCCGCGGAGGCCTGAGATTAAAGGCCGTTCCGCAGGGAAAACGCCTGAAATAGGCCCCGCGGTATGCCTCAACGAATACCTTTCCCGTGACCGGCAGGGTTAAACCTTCGAAATCCATGTCGGCATCGAAGGAAAGAGGTCCTTCCGGGGTTCGCGCAGTTCGGACTGAAATCCTCGAGCGGGGAATCTTTTTACGCCCGGTATAGTTAAATCGTCGGATCATAGAGCGTGTCCATCACCGTCGCTGTCTTAATCTTGAGATCCCGCTTCTGGTCAAAGCCCCTGACTACAAGGTCAAAATCCGCCGTTTCAAGCGTGAGACGGATCGCGTTTGGCCTGGTGTGCTGCACCGTGATTCCTTTCGTGCTTATCTCAATCGGTGGTTTGTCCAGCTCAAAATCAAAGGCGTGATATTTCTTGAAGGGGTTTCCCTCCCTTACATCATAGGCCACTTCGATGTGGATCGTCCGGGGAAGGCGTTTTGAATCGGGGTCCGCGAAAAGACGAAATCCGCCCCTGATCCTCTGAAGTTGAAGAACCCTGCCGCCGGTCGCTTCCGGCGCCGGTTTTTCCGACTCACCGATGCCTGACATTGCAGCCGGCCCCTGCAGGCTTTCCGGTGATTCTCCATCATTTGAAAAATCAACATAAAAGATGCTTCGAAGAAGCCCGGCATCCCTTCCCTCTGCCGGCCGCGACAGAATCTTCACGATTTCTCTGGGGCTGCTCTTCACGTAGCGCAGGCAGGATACGCCCCGGTCGTAACGACCCCTGAATTTGGGTGATCTCTCCTGCCATTCTGTGTGGGCCGGATTTTCCGAGTCGCCAAGGAGGCGGGAAAGAGGTTTGTCCGAAACGGAGATAATTACCCTGATGCCTCTCTGCCGCAAAGATGAAATTCCTGTAATGGTAACACCCTCGCGGATGAAATGGTCCTCTCCGCGATCAAGGCGATTGTCGCGCTCAAGGATAATCTTGAAATGTGAATGCTGGAGTTTTCCTTTCTGCCTTTTGACCCAGAGGGGCGCAATAAGTGCAATCCGCTCTCCCTCGTCGAACTTTTTTCGCAGCCGTTCCCTCTGGGCGCCTTCAAAAAGATTCTCATCCCACTTTGGTGCCTGTTCCTCTTCCGGCTCTTTTAGGCGCTCGTACTTTTCCTCGGGTACCGAGAGACTCCATCTCGCCAGATCGAGACGCCGGATTACGTTGTCCTTGTCCGGCCAATCCGTTTTTTCTACGAAGGCGAAAAGGCTCTCGGCGTCGAGTGTCTGCGAGCTGCCGCCGCTCGTTACGTTCACCACCAGATCGCCCGAGAGGACGGGGAAAAAGTATTGATGAATGACCGCTCGAATGACGGCCTCCGGAGTGATATCGGGATCGGGAAAGGGCACGACAACTGAAAGTCCCGATTCGCCGCGCCGACGAATTGAAAAGTCCTCGCAGAATGCCGATATCATCTTCTCATCTTCAACGGGGAGGGCAAAATCACCTTCGAAAAGTCCGTAATATCCGTAAGGAGCGTACTTGAGGCCGCCGGTGCGGTGAATCTTGAGGACGGCCTGCCCCATCAGCAATCTGCGAGGGTCGTTTCTCCTGATAGTCAGACCGAAGAAAGAATTAATCCGCGAAGCCGCCTGAAAAACAGTCTTGCCGAGTCCCCATCGCCCCCGGGCGGTCGTTCCCTCCACGGCGCGGCCGATGTTCCTCCAGAAATAGAAAAAATCGTTTTTCTCTTTCCCCGAACCGTTTTCTTCGTCTTCCCTTACATCTCCCGCCAGACCCCGCGTTCCGAAGTCCTCGATGATCAGGTAATCCATCGGCTCCGTTAGAAGGACCTTTTCGACAAGGCCGCTTCCCTCGGCTTCGAGATGAACTCCGAGACCTTTCAGATAGGGATCACTCCGGCGCGGGAGGAGGCGTTTTTCCGAAGAAGAGAATGCGATTGCTACTCGGACCTGCTCCCCCGGCAGACCAGCGTCGAGGGAATTCTGAATCGCCTCTCTGACTATGGCGTCGGAGAGACTTCCGAGGGCCTCTGTGGAGAAGAACTCACCCTCGATGGGGTCCACGTTTATCTCCCCCCGGCTCATTTTTCTGAAGGCCCAATGAGGTTCCACTAAAATCCCTCACTCATATGGTTATTGAGGGTCAGGTCTTTCACTTCTTTCCTGACCACCAGGAGGATCTCGTCCTGTTTGATAAGGTATCCTCCCGGTGTCCGGTGGTGGGCTTCAAAGTATCGCCTAATCTCCTCTTCGCGCTGCCGGAATTTCCGGTCGATCAGCAGGAAGAGACCGATGGACGTCATTTCCTCAAGATTGTCGGTGAATATCTCGTTGATGAAATACCTGACAGAGACGGCCCCGTCCCCATACCGACGGATCAGATCGCTCCACAGGGTCAGGATATCGACATCGTATTCGGTGAAGTGATTGAAGAACTCCGCGACCTCGCCGATGGGAGATTGAATGACAATGGCAATGCAGCCGCCCTCTTCGAGGTGGTCGTACATCTTACCGATCGTGTCCAGCCATTTTCCTTCGACGATGTAATAAAGGACATGGGAGCAGAGGATGAAATCGAAACGCTCCGAACCGAGATCCACGCTATCCCAGCTGTCGTTGATTATCCGGAATGCAGGACATCGGCGATGGAGGTAACGGGTCTGCCGCTCATTGGGCTCGACGATGGTTGTCTCATCGAAGGATTGAGAGACCGGGATGGTGATATCTCCGCCGCCGGCGCCTACATCTAGAAAAGCCCGGCGTTGGGCGAGTCCGGCGATGATCTCGCCGATTTTGACAAGCTCTATGCCCTTTTCCGTGGACGATTTGACGAACAGAGCGAGCTGCCGCTGGTATTCGGCATCCTCTTCCATTTCAATGGAAGCGCTTTGCGGCTCTTTGTCCCTTTCCCCGTCAGACATGATCCTGCGAAATCCATTATTCGTTAAATCTGATTTCTTTTATGGAAAATAGTTGTGAAAGTCAAGAAAGGGGATAGGGGGCGTCAGGACCAATAATTAGGGGGACGTTGTTACTATTACATTAACAGGATTTGGTCGGTGCCTCTAAAATGGTCTGGTGACGTTCCACTTTGATGCCGACCTTTTTCATACGGTGAATTAGGGTGGTTCTGTTCAGTCCCAGTAGCGCGGCGGCGCCGTCTTTCCCGCCGACTTTACCTCTGGTTTTCTCAAGGGCCTCGAGGATGCGTTTCCTTTCCATCTCCTTGAGCTTGAAATCCTCATCCGGACGGGATGCGTCTGCGGTCTCTTTGCCAGCTAATTCCGGGAATCTGATTTTCGGACCTCCCAGGATAACGGCCCTCTCAATCATGTTGGAAAGCTCGCGGATATTACCCGGCCAGGAATAAGCCATCAATTTCCTCATCTCCGATTCGGGAATGCCCTGGTATGTTTTGTTGCTTCGGGAACAGAATAACTTGAGAAAATGAGCGGCCAGATGAGGAATGTCTTCTTTTCGCTCTCTAAGTGGTGGAACGTATATTGGAAATATATTCAGACGGTAGTAAAGGTCAGCCCTGAATCTCCCGCCTGCGACCTCCCCGTTCAAATCTTTGTTCGTTGCCGTAATCAGCCGGAAATCAGAGTGAAGCATCTTTGTCCCTCCCACCCGCTGATATTCCTTATCCTGAAGAATTCGAAGAAGCCTGCTCTGGGTTGAGAGGGGCAGCTCCGAAACCTCATCCAGAAAGAGTGTCCCCTGGTGAGACAGTTCGAATCTTCCAGCTTTGGTCTTGACGGCACCCGTGAAGGCCCCTTTTTCATGACCAAAGAGTTCGCTGTCGATCAGCGAATCCGGCAGTGCGGCGCAATTAACCCGGATGAAGGGACCGTCCTTTCTTGGACTTTCACGGTGAATCGCACGCGCAATGAGCTCTTTGCCGACACCTGTCTCACCATGAATCAGGACGGTCGATTGCGTCGGGGCGACCTTCTGGATTAGTCGATGAAGATTCAAGGTGGAATAGCTGTTGCCGATGATTTCACCGAATGGCCGGAATTCTTCCTTCTCTTCCAGATAGTAAAGATTCTCTTGGATCAGTTTCTTATTCAGTCTGGCGATCTCATCATAGGCCTGGGCACGATCGATGGACACGGCAATCTGGGAGGCAAACGCAGAGAGAAGCTTGCTTATATCCGGGTTCATATCAAGCGGGAAGAACCGGCTGTCCTGGTAGAAGGCACCAATGACCTTATCCCCCAGCCTGAGAGGAGTGATGATGACATGGCGGAAATCGGCAGGGTCTCCTCCGCTGATTTTATACTGGATAATCTTACCATCCCTTGAATGAAATGCTGCCTGAATCTCCTGCATGCTGTTTTTAAAAATATTATCCTGGACCTCTTCCTTTAAAAGATTTCTTGATGCCGCCAGTTTTGGTTCGGACGTGCCATCTCCTTTGATGAAAAGAGCAGCCCGTTCCGATCCGGTCAATCTCGACATGGATGTGATGATGTTGGTAAGTAGCTTCTCGGTATTTTCCTGATTGGTCAGGGTTTCTCCCATCTCGACAACCAGATCGAACAACCGGTCGTTCCGGGTCAGTTTGTCCTGTGGAACCAGGTGTTGCAGGTCGGCAGGAAAACAGTCCTTGGCCATGGGGTTGAAAAATTCGTAGGCCTTCCGGGCGTAGCTTTCGGCTTTTTGCCACTTATTGATTTGGTTGTAAAGCCGTGCCAGTTCCACGCGGATCTTCGCCAGTTCAAAGGTGGCGCCCATCTGTTCGACTGTCTTTTCGAGATCGTCGAGTATGCCGATCTTTTCTGTTACCGGGAGCTTGTTCTCGGGGAGACCGAGCTGGAGTCTTCGTATCATTCCGTACATCAGGGGATTTACGCGCTCTCTGTTCAACTTGTATAAAAAGTCGAAGACGGGCCTCAAATCTATGGGTGAAACCCCTTTGGAATGCAGGATGTATCCTGTGTCTAGAAGAGGGTAGAAATTCAGGATGTGGTACCAGCTCGACTTCCGGATTCTCCAGAGGGCTTTGTAGTGCTCAGCCGCCAGCGTGAAGCTTCCCTCCTGGCATTCGATGCTCGCGAGGCCGATCCCTGCCAGTACTTCAACCATCGGGATGTTTTCTGTCCGGGCGAGTTCAAGGGCTCTTTCAAAAAAAGACCGGCTGTTTTTCAGTTGCTTTATTTCCAGAAGGATAATACCCGCCGTGACGAGGGCATAAGACAGCAGCGGCCAGTTGGCTCCCTTATGGCAGAGATTCTGTATCGCTTGCGAAATGCCGAGACCCCTCTGCGGCATGCCTACCTGCGTATAGCAAAGAGCAAGATTCAGTGCGACCAGATGGAAAAAATCGCTGTCGTCAGCGGATTCCAATTCACCCAACGATTGTTCGTAGGCTTCAATGGCCTTGAAGAACTGACCCTTGATGAGATACGTCAATCCCTGAACCTTCAGACCCCACTTGCGCAATTCCTCATCATCAAGCTGCTGTATTATGTTCCATCCCTGGGTGAAGTGCTGAACGGCCTGTTCATATTGAAAGTACATCCAGTAATTCTGTCCGACCAGCAGCTCCAGAGAGGCCTGTGACTTCATATCGCAGAGGTGCCGAGCCCGATCCAGCGCCGCCAGAAGGAGCTCATTGATCTTTTTCAGGTTTGGATGGAAAAGAGACAACGATACCCGGCGTCCTATAGCGTTGATGAAGTTGTGCCACGTGGTCTCCGAAAGCTCGCGTTCCACTGGGCTGATGATCTTTTCCATGAATACAAGAATGGAATCGTAAAAAGAAACGGCGGAGGAAATCCTGTGATTCTTTTCTTCGATATGTGCCGCCTTCAAAATGATTTCAATGTCCCCCTCCTGCAATCCCGCCAGGAGGCACTGATGTGCTATCATCCGTATTGTTTCATCGTTCGGGACGAGGTTCTTCAGAAGAACCTCGACGGAATGTCGGTAGTGCAGCGACATCTCATCCGGCGGTATCGCTCGGATAATGTCCTGTCGCGGAAATTTTGAGGTCCATACATAGTATCCCGGGACGTCTCTGTGCTGCTCAATCCACGAATGTCGCTCAAGCCACTGAATCACCGACAGCAGCCTTGACGGTGTAATTTCTGGAAACCAGTCAACGGAAAAAAATTCAGGGAAAGATATGAAGGAGTGGAAGATAGGCGTCTCGGCGTCGGGAATGCGCGACAATACTTTTTCCGTTTCTGTCATGGGGGTTCCTTTCTTTCTTGTGACGTCTATCTTATAACTTAAAAAGATGCAGTTGTAAACAGATGTTGAAATATGGACAGGTGTCAACTATTTTTTCATTTTTGACTCTCCCTGAATCGTCTTATAAGAATCCAGAATTATAAAGATTATTTGTAATAAGATGTTTGGCATATCGGTTGCAACTAATTTAAAAAATATTGCAATGCGAGGCCATGAAATGTCACGAAGAAAAGACGATGTGGTTATTGTCTCGGCTGTCAGGACGCCCTTTGGAAGGTTTGACGGTGTTTTAAAATCCGTTCTCAGCATGGACCTCGGCGTCATAGCGCTCAAGGAGGTAGTCCGACGAATCGATCTTGATCCCAGCCAGGTAAACGAGCTTTACTACGGGACCTGCATACCCGCTGAATATGCCATATACACCAATGTTCCGGCCAGACAGATCACCCTTTTGGCGGGTTTTCCCGAAGAAAATATTTCTCTCACCATTGACCGCGCCTGCTGTTCTTCCATGACGGCTCTGCGGCTCGGATTCCGGGCCATCAAGTCTGGTGAGGCGGAAGTTGTCGTCGCATGCGGAGCGGAAAACATGGGAAACGTGCCACTGATTGCAAGTGCCGCCAAGGTGCGCTGGGGAAATCGCCTTGGACCGGTGGAACTGGAAGATGTTCTCTACGAACTCGGCTACGGACGAAAGGGTTTCGCGCCTGTGGCGACGGACGCGGGACATGTCGCTCTTGAATACGGTGTAACCCGCGAGAAGCAGGACGAGTGGGCTCTGGGAAGCCATATGAAATATTTCAAGGCTTTTCGTGAAGGCAAGTTTGTGATCGGTGAGGAACTGACGCGGGTGGAGATTCCGCAGGGCAGGAAACCGCCTGTTGTTCTGGAAAACGACGAATCTCCGCGGGAGAACCTTAACATGGAAAAGATGGCCGCTCTCAAGACCGTGTACGGAAGCCCTACTGTGACCGCGGGAAACGCCCCCGGGCTCAATTCCGGCGCCTCGGCTATGGTCATAATGTCACGCGGGAAAGCCGAAAGGCTCGGCTTGGAGCCCCTGGCGGAGATTCTGGCATGCGAATGTGCCGCGGGAAGACCGAAGTACATGGCCTGTATTCCCGCAAAGGCGATAGAGGGCATGCTAAACAGGACAGGGAAAATGATAGAAGGAATAGATCTTTTGGAGATTAATGAGGCCTTTGCGGCGGTTACGCTTGTTTCTCTCAAAATGCTGGCCCGAGACAATCCGAAAAAATGGCAGGCCCTTCAGGATAAGACGAACGTGAACGGCGGCGCCATCGCCATCGGTCATCCAGTGGGGGCAAGCGGTGCGCGGATCACCATGACTCTTATGTATGAACTCCGGCGGAGAGGAGGCGGCACGGGCGTGGCGGCGATTTGCGGAGGTCTTTCCCAGGGCGAAGCCGTGATGGTCAAGGTCGGTTGAAAGGTGGAGGATGAAAATGGCGGACTGGTTGAAGAAGGTTGAACCCCTGACCCTGAAGGGTCAGATCTCAGTTCCCTATACCTGGTGGGCGGGAGAGACGGCCAGCAGGTTTCTGGTATCCCTACGGGATCATAAAAAGTTCCTCGGAACGAGATGCAAAGAGTGTGGAACGGTTTATGTGCCGCCGCGCAAAAATTGCGGCCGCTGCTTTGTCGACACGGACGAATGGGTGGAGGTCTCTGATGAAGGTGTCATTGAGGCGTACACGATCGTGCATTACGCCCAACCCTTACAGCCGATACAACCGCCATTTGCATATGTCCTTATAAAACTCGACGGGGCCGATGTGGGTTTTCTTCATATTATCAAAAAGGACCTTGATAAATTGAGGAACGGCCTCAGGGTGAAGGCGAAATTCAAGACGGAGCGAACGGGTCACATCCTGGATATCGACTCCTTCGAGTTGATTTGAGAGCATGTGGAGGTAACGACTATGGACAAAGCTGCGATCGTTGGTGTGGCGCAGACTAAATACGAGAGGAGAAAAAGGGACAAGATCTTTGCCGACTTGGTCTTCGAAGTGACCCGGGCGGCGCTCGATGACGCGGGACTCACCATAGAGGACATAGACAGCGTCGTCACTGTATCGAATGACTTTTTCGACGGCAGGACGATCTCCGGGATGGCCGTCGGTGACGCGTCCGGAGCAGAGGATAAAAATGTGTCCACGGTCTCCGGCGACGGCACCTTCGGAGCCTTTTACGGTCTCATGAGGGTCCTGTCGGGATACAAGGCAACCATTGTTGTCGCACATTACAAGGGAAGTGAAGGCAGCGTTCCCATCACCACGAACGGGATGTTTGATCCCATATTCCATAGACATCTGGGGATAGACACCATATCCTCGGCGGCGCTTCAAGCGAATGCCTATATGAGCAGATACGGAATCAGAGAAGAGGATTTAGCAAAGGTTTCAGTAAAGAACCACGGAAACGCGAAGAACAACCCCTTTGCACAATTGCCTATGGACATCACGGTGGCCGATGTCATGAAGTCGAGAAAAATTGCGGAGCCGCTGAAACTGCTGGACTGCTGCCCCGTGAGCGACGGTGCCGCGGCGATAATCATCGCCGGCGAGGAGACGGCGGCCCGATGCCGAACGAAACCTGTATGGGTGAAGGGCGTCGCGCACTGCTGTGAGGCTTATTTCCTCGGCGACCGTGATCTATCCAGCCCGGTTGCTCTTAGCGAGGCGGCAAAGCGCGCCTATTCGATGGCTGGAATAAAGAACCCTGCGGAGGAAATTGATGTTGCGGAAGTGCTCGAACCTTTCAGCTACATGGAGCCTCTGTGGCTTGAGGGGCTTGGATTGTGCAAGCCGGGAGAGGGCGTAAAGCTGATTGACAAAGGCATAACTGTTATGGGTGGCAGGCTTCCAGTCAATCCCTCTGGTGGCGCACTGTCGGCGAACGCGGTTCTCGTGGCCGGGCTTGCGAGACTGATTGAAGCCGCGCTTCAGGTGCGGGGCGAGGCCGGAGCCAGACAGGTGAAGAGCGTCGGAACGGCACTAGCCCACGGCTTCAACGGACCCTGCGGCCAGAGCCACTGTGTGTGGATTGTCGGCGGGAGCAAGTGAGGTGAAATATGGCAAGAAGGGTAGCGATTGTAGGCACGGGACAAACCTATCATAAGAGTCACAGGCCCGATGTAACGGCGCGTGAGATGATCAGGGAGGCCGTTGTAGCGGCGCTTGCCGACGCCGAATTGACCATCAAAGACATAGACGCAGTTGTGATCGGGAACATGGACCATTTCGAATCGATCAACTATGTGGACACTTACAGCGTCGAAGGCTCCGGAGCATTCATGAAACCGATCATGAAGGTTTCCACAGGCGGCACGACGGGATCGACGGTGGCGATTGCAGCATACTATCATGTCGCGTCCGGTCTATTTGATCGGGTGCTGGCGATCGGCTTCGAGAAGAATTCAGAATCCGATACTACAGGCGCCATCATCACCTGTTCGGATGCGATTTGGGACCGGTTTTCCTATTCCGGAGCTATTCCGAGTCTGGCCACGGAAGCCACGGCCTATATGGAAAAGTACGGCGCGACACAGGAAGACGCCGCCCTGATCGGGGAGAGGGACCGAAACCACGCCCTTAACAACCCATATGCGCATCTGCAGAAACCGTTGACAGTGTCGGATATCATGGCATCTCCGATGCTGGCATATCCCATCAAACTGGGAGATATCTGTCCACGGAGCGACGGGGCCTGCGCCTGCATCCTGGCGGCGGACGGCATTGCCCAGAAGATTGCGAAAAAACCGGCATGGTTCAAGGCGGCTGCCGTGAGGCACACCTATACCTGGTTCGGCGATTCGACGGATTACAACAAGGGCCTCGTGTCGCTGCAGCGAGCGTCGAAGGATGCCTACGCCCAGGCGGGGATCACTAAGCCGGTCGATGAGCTGGATGTGGCGGAACTCTATCTCCCCTATACATGGGCGGGACTGAAGTGGATCGAGGACATCGGGTTTTGCGGACCGGGGGAAGCCGCGAAATTCGTCGGTGAGGGGCACACCCACATGGGGGGCAAGCTTCCCATCAATCCTTCGGGCGGCGTGATTTCAACGAACTGCATCGGTGCGACAGCGCTCCTGAGGGTTGCGGAGGCGGCCATTCAGATCATGGGGAAGGGCGGGAAGAGGCAGGTCCCCGATGTGCGGAACGCGCTGGCAACGGGATTCGGCGGCTGCTTCTGGTCGGATGTCGTCATCTTGAGCGCCGAGAGACCATAGCGGGAGGGGAAAAATCATGACAACAGAGAACAATAATAATGAACTGCTTCAGATCACCTTCACCCACCCGATGCCTTACGAGTGGTCCATAGGGCTTTACGGAAGCAAATTTTTTCAGGAAATAAAGGAACGCGGACGGTTCATAGGCATCCGGTGCGATGAATGTGGAACCGTGTACGTCCCGCCGCGCCGCGTGTGCGGCCCCTGCTTCAGGGAACTGACCGAGTTAGTGCCCCTTTCGGACACGGGCGTGATCACGGCCTTCTCGGTCGTGAATTACCCCTTCATCGATCCGAATACGGGTTCGCAGCGCCCCATCCCTTACACCTACGGGTATATCAAACTGGACGGGGCGGACAGCATCTTTTCCCATATCATCAACGAGACGGATCTGAGCAAGATCAAGGTGGGCATGAAAGTGAGAGCCGTCTTCAAGGAAAGGAAAGACATGCAGGGGAATATCGAGGACATCAAATATTTTGAAATTATCGAGTAAGAGAACACCCGGAGAGAAAATGTATCAAAACTATTTCGGCGAAGAACACAACTTATTGCGGGACAGTGCCAGGCGGTTCGTGGAAAAGGAAATCAAGCCTTACCTTGAAGAATGGGAAGACCAAGAACTGTTTCCCCTGGAGCTTTACAGGAAGGCCGGAGAGGCCGGTTTCCTGGGACTGGAATATCCGGAAGAATACGGCGGAACGCCCTGCGACAAATTTATGTTTGTCGTTTACGTGGAGGAACTCACGCGCAGCGGCTCCATCGGACTGGCCTGTGGTCTTTCGACACATCACATCTCAATGCCCCATGTCCTCAAGCTGGGGACGGAGGAGCAGAAACGGCGCTTTCTTGTTCCTATTCTGAAGGGTGAAAAAGTGGCGGCCCTGGGTGTCACGGAGCCCAATGCAGGTTCGGACGTGGCGAACATCCAGACTCGCGCCGTGCGGGACGGCGATCATTACATTGTAAACGGGGCGAAAACCTTCATCACAAGCGGGTGCCGTGCCAATTTTCTTACGACAGCGGTTCGGACGGGCGGCCCGGGCTATAAGGGCGTCAGCCTCCTGGTGATCGATTCCTCCACGCCGGGCTTCAAAGTGTCAAAGAAAATCCGCAAAATGGGCTGGAACTGTTCCGACACGGCGGAACTGAGCTTTGAAGACTGTCGCGTCCCTGTGGATAATCTTCTTGGAAAAGAAGGCGATGGCTTCAAAGGCATCATGCTCAACTTCCAGAACGAAAGACTGGAGCTTGCCGTGAACGCTCACGCGGCCGCCCAGCTGGCTCTGGAGGAGTCCATCCAGTACGCCAAGACCCGTGAGGCCTTCGGTACGACCCTATCTGGATTTCAGGTCATCCGGCACAAGCTGGTGGACATGGCGACAAAAGTCGAGGTGGCGAAAGAGTTCAACTATCGCGTTGCGGCCATGATGGACGCGGGGAAAGACGCGACACGGGAGGTTTCCATGGCCAAGAACTTCGCCTGCGAGGTCTGCGACAAGGTGGTTTATGACGCTGTTCAAATTCACGGGGGATACGGCTATGCGCGGGAGTATGTAGTGGAGCGGCTCTACAGAGACTCGCGCATTCTCAGCATCGGGGGCGGTACCACGGAGATCATGAAAGAGATTTTGAGCAAAATGCTGTGATCTTTGATCGTCATGGAGATTAAGAGAAAAATGCTTATGAGGACCGGCAAAAATAACCCATAAAGAACAAGGAGGACGTTGCCATGGCAGAGTATCCGAGAAAACCAAAGGTTGTGAGCGAGTTCGGGAAATTCTTATACAAATCCCAGGATGAAATCAGGGCGGTGCAGAACGAAAAGCTCAAACATCAAATGACGCTGCTCGAAAAGTACAGCCCTCATTACAGCAAAAAATTTAAGGAGTGGGGAATAACGGCCGCGGATGTCCGGAACGTGGATGATCTGGAAAAGATCCCTCTTCTTTATAAGAAGGACTACATGGCGGACCCCATGAGCTTCCGGCTGGCCATTCCGCCGGATGCCCCGGTCCAGCCGCACGAGAGGATTCTCTGGGGCGTTCATTACACGACAGGCACTACCTCCGGTGTGCCGACACCCTTCTTTTCAACGACTCATGATTACTTCGCGAATCTCATGCAGCTGGCTCGCATGGACGAAGTCGGCACCATCGGCCCCGACGACACGGTGGCCAACATCTTTCCCCTTACGCCAGTTCCCCACATAGGGTTCTGGAAGACGGTGGACTATTCCATCACGTGCGCGGCTAAAGTAGTCAACGCTCTGACGGGTGCCGTATATCCTCCTTTCCCCATTCACAGGTCGCTGGATTTTGCCGTTGATATGATCGTGAAGAACAAGGCCACGGTCCTTTCCGGCATCGTTTCCTTCGTGCGGAGGGTCATTATGCGGGCGGAAGAACTTGGAAAGGATTTCTCAAGCGTCCGCATGTGTTTCGTTCTCGGCGAGGCCTGCCCTGAAGGGATGCGCACGGACATGAAGCAACGGCTGATAAAGATGGGCGCCAAGGCTCCATTTATTTGCAGCGGACTCGGCTTTACGGAGATGCAGGGAACAACCCTCGAATGCACAGAACGCGGCGGGATGCATCTCTGCGCGCCCGATCTTCACTTCCTTGAGATTGTGGATGAAAAGACAGGGAAGAGACTGCCGGACGGTGAAAAGGGGCTTCTAACCATTACCCACGTAGACCGGCGGGGCACATGCTTCCTCCGCTACGTCGTGGGAGACATCACCACGCTGACCCATGAAACCTGCCCCCACTGCGGGAGAAACGATGCCCGCGTGGTCATGCAGCCCATCCGGACGATGGAACTGGTCAACATCAAGGGGACGCTGATCAATCCGGACATCCTGAAGACGGAGATCACCCAGATCAAGGGCATCGATGAATACCAGATAGTCTTCACCAAGGAAGACCTGAAGGATCCCCTGTCGCTGGACAAGCTGCAGATCCTGGTGGCCGTGGCAGGAGGCGTGGACAAAGAGAAAGTAAAGAAGGACGTGATTGAGCGGGCGCGGCGCGCCGTCGAGATGACGCCGGAGGTGGTCTTTGTCGAAATGGTGGAGATTTTTGACACCACCAAGACCCTGAAGAGCGTCCGCGTGGTGGATAAGAGACCCAAGGTTGATTAGCGAATATCAGTATCACAGCGCGGGGCATGAGGATACCTTTTTTCAAGGGGAGCCTCGTGCCCCCATCGATAGGGAGATAAGGAGATATCATGTCAGACAGAAAAAAAAGGTATGACACGATTGTTGTCGGGGCCGGTATTGCGGGCCTCGGTGTGGCGGCAATCCTCTCCAAGGAGGCCGGACAGAAAATTCTGGTGCTGGACCGGTTCCCCATGTTCGGCGGCCGGATGATGAGTTATGAAGGCTATCCCGCAAAAGGCTGGCGGACCGAGATCGGACTGCACATGGTGGAATTGGGCGAGAAGGCGAGTTGCACGGAGCTCAACGCCCGTGTCGGGAAAAAAGTGGAGTGGGCCCGCTTCAGCGAGACCGTGGATATCTGGAACGGCGAGAAGTTCATCAACGTCGCCGAACTGGTTCCCATGACAAAAGAAGACAAAAAGGCCTTCGTTGAAATGCTTGCGGGTATCGCGAATCTGACGGACGGAGAGATAGAAGCCTGGGACAACCGCTCCCTCGAGGAGTGGCTGACGGAGAATGTGCACCAGCCGGCCGTCCGGGAGCTTTTCACAGATCTCGGCATGATCATGACCACCATTCCGCACGCCATAGACATGGCAGCGGGGGAGGTGCTCTACATCGCCCGGGAAAACCTCCGCAAGACGCGCCAGGCCCTCCAGGCGAGCTACCCCATAGACGGAATGGAAGGGATCACCCGCGGCCTCGTGGAGGTAATCAAGGAGAACGGCGGCGAGATACGCCTCAACTGCGATGTCCAGGAGGTGCTCATTGAGGGTAAGAAAGCGGTGGGTGTCCGCATTCCATCGAAGAAACACCTTTACCAGGAAGAATACCGCATCCTGGAAACAGAGGCCGTTTACGCCGACCGTGTGGTCTGCGCCCTGCCGATCTACAAGCTTTCCAATATTCTGGATTTCAACCCCGAGACGAGCCCGCTTCCCCGCTGGTGGCTGAAGCGAATCACCGATATCCAGCACGAGATCACGGGCCTCATCGGCTTCATGCTAGGCCTGTCAGAGCCCGTTGTGGATCCAATGAAGCGCTGCTTCCTCACGGCCTTGAGGACAAAGCATGCGGGATTCCCCTTTCAGGGTTTCCCGGCCTCCAATTTTTCCGACCGCATCGCGCCTCCGGGAAAGCAGCTGCTGCACACGGACATAGTTGTCGAGCATGCCGAGGCCTCGGATAAGTTCAAACGAGAAAGGCTTCTGAATCTTCTCTGGGAGGACCTCAAAGATATGTTCCCGGGGATCGAAAAGAAGGTGGAGTGGAAACTCCCCTACTACGTGGACGGCTGCGACGGCCTGGCACGGCAGCCGGGACTTGTCGGAAATTTCAAGCCCGCCCTGAAGGCGCCGGGAATCCCCAATCTTTATTTTGCTGGCGATACCTACCAGGGCCGCGGCCTCGCTATCAACAGCGCGGCGCTGAGCGGCATGAAATGCGCGGACCTGATCCTCAAGGAGCTTAAGAAATAAAGCGGAGCAGACCATGATCAAGAAACTGTGTGTGATCGGTGCGGGAACCATGGGGGCGGGCATCGCCCAGGTGGCCGTGGAAAGCGGCATCGAAACGACCCTGAGGGACGTGGAAGACCGCTTTGTCCGGCGGGGACTGGACATCATCAAAACCTTTATCGGCAAGAAACTGGAAAAGGGCAAACTGAATCAGGCGGATCATGACAGAATCCTGGGCCGTCTGAGGGGAACCTGCGACATGGCGGAGGCCGTTGCCGGTGCGGATATGGTCATCGAAGCTGTCTTTGAAGACCTGAAGCTGAAGCAAAGCGTCTTCCAGGAGCTGGACCGCCTTTGTCCGAAGGAAACGATCCTGTCGTCGAACACCTCGACGCTGAGCATCTCCAGAATCGCTTCCGCCACGAAAAACCCTGAGCGGGTGATCGGCACGCATTTCTTCAGCCCTGTGCCGCTGATGCGCCTGGTTGAGGTCATTCGCGGTGAAAAGACGAGCGAAGATGTCATCCGGTCCACCCTGGAGTTCTGCAGGATCATCGGCAAGACGTCCATCCTGGCGAAGGACGTCCCGGGCTTCATTGTAAACCGCTTCCTGTGTCTGCTTTACAATGAAGCGGCCGATCAGATTGAAAAAGGATACGCTACGCCGCAGGACATCGACCTGGGACTCAAGCTTGGATCCAATCACCCCATGGGGCCGGTGGAGATCATGGACATGGCTGGTGTGGACGTGGTGAACAACGCCCTCAAGGCCCTTTATGAAATGACCGGCGAGGAACGCTACAAACCGTCGCCGCTCTTTGAGAAAATGATCCGGGAAAACCGTCTGGGGAGAAAAACCGGAAAGGGTTTCTACGATTATTCATAAATAGCGCGCACGATCTAACTGCGGAAGAGACTTTTGATATTTATGGAGAAGCTTTATTTTGAAGATTATACTGTCGGGGAAAGATTCATCTCGCCGGGGAGAACCATCACCGAAACGGATATCGTCCTGTTTGCATCTTTCACGGGAGACTGGCATCCGCTGCATACCGATGCAGTGTATGCAGCCGGCACGTCTTTCGGCGAAAGAATAGCTCATGGGATGCTGACTCTTTGCGTCGGGAGCGCTCTGCTTTTCCGCCTCGGCCCACATGTGGTCCTGCCGAAGTCATTCATCGCCTTCTACGGGATGGAATCCCTTCGGTTCCTCACGCCTGTAAAGATCGGCGACACCATCCGCTGTGAATCGGAGATCGTCGCACTCGAGATCAAGGACGATAAACGCGGCGTAATCCTCTGCAGGACGTCCATCAAGAACCAGAGAGACGAGGACGCCGTCGTCTACAGCACGAGAGCCCTTGTCGGCAGAAAACCGGCTTCCTGAATCGCGGGCTATGAAAAAAATCCTGCTGTACTCCGCCGAACGTTCAATTCGTATCCCCGGTCTCCTGGGAACGCGGCTGAGGGCAGGCGATATCGGGCTGGCCGGGAAGAACGCCGTGGGGATGGGAGACGCCGTTCTGATCGATCTTGCAAAAGGGTTTTTCGCCGTCGGAGACAGTTCGGACCGGGATCCCCGAGCCGCGCGGATGTTCATGGGGTATTTCTCCGATGCGATGAAGGATATGCCGTACATTTCATCCGGAGCGGCTTCAGCCGATGACCGGATCGATGATTGGCAGCACGATATTGTTTCCCGGTCCAGGGAGGTGCTGCGGGCTTTCCCTTTTCAGGGAACGACCACCTTCACGGGACTTCTGCTGCTCCGTACCGAATGCAGGATAAGAGCAGTGCTGTTTCATGCCGGTGATTCCGTTATTTTCGCCTATCAGCCTGGGAAGGGGATTCGCAGACTTACGGAAAATAATTTCTGGATGCTGGGGAAGGTGCGCGAATTCTATCAGGTTGAATTTTTCGATGTGGGTCCGGGGGAGCGGTTTCTTTTTGCAACGGATGGCTTGCAGGATCTGTTGCCGCCGGAAGGCGAAACGCTTGACCGATGCATCTCAGAGCTGTTCAGCAAATGTTCCGTTGAAGACATCCCCGATATCTTGATCGACTGCTGCGATACTCCCAAAGAAGGGAAAGACGATCTTGCCATCCTTTCGTTGGCGCCCGGCGGACTCGGACAGCGTGGTTTTGCGGATCGATTAAAGACAGAAGGAGATTAGAGGATGAACTACGAAGATATTTTATTTTCCAAGGAAGGCCCGGTGGCGACGATCGCCGTCAACCGCCCAAGGTATTTGAACGCCATACGCTTCAAAACGATGCTGGAGATTCAGAACGCTCTGGAAGATATTGCGCTCGACGACTCTATCCGGGTGGTCGTTCTGACAGGCGCTGGGGATAAGGCCTTCGTGGCGGGCGGCGATATTTCACTCATGGCGAAGACGGAGAGTTATCTCGACCTCCTTCATGAGCTACCCGCGGGACAACAGATCTGCTGCAACATCGAGAATTTTCCGAAACCCGTGATCGCCCGCATCAACGGAATCGCCTTGGGAGGCGGGACGGAGCTGGCCTGCTGCTGCGACATCCGTATCGCCGCCGATACTGCGATTCTCGGCGTTCCTGAGATTACCCTCGGCATCATTCCCGGATACGGCGGGACGCAGCGACTGCCACGGCTTGTGGGGATGGGAAAGGCCAAAGAACTTGTGCTGACGGGGGATCACATCAGCGCCCAGGAAGCCAAGTCCATCGGGCTTGTCGATCAGGTGGTGCCGAAGGCTGAACTGGACGAGGCCGTCAGGAAGTTGTGCCTCAAAATCGCGTCCAAAAGTCCCATCGCCCTGGCCATGGGAAAAGAGGCCATAAATAACGGAATGCAAACCGACATCCGGACGGGTATGTCAATCGAGGCCCGCTGTTTCCTTATGTGCTTCGGTTCAAAGGACCGTGTTGAAGGAATGAAGGCCTTCCTGGAAAAGAGAAAGCCCGAGTTCAAGGGCCGATGAAGGAGGACGTATATGGATTTTATTCTGAACGACGATCAGAAAATGCTGCGGGATACGGTGCGAAGAATTGCCGAGAGCAGGTTCTCACCCATGGCCGCGGAGATCGATGAAAAGGAATTGTTTCCCCGGGAATCCGTGAAATTGCTGGCAGAGAACGGTCTTCTCGGCATTCAGATCCCTGAGGAATACGGCGGCGCCGGCGCAGGCATGGTGGCCCTCGTCCTGGTCGTGGAGGAGGTGGCGAGGGTATGCGCCTCCACGTCCGTAATACTCACAACGCAGGCTCTGGCGAGCGATCCCCTGCTTCTCGTGGGAAGTGAGGAGCAGAAAATGAACTACCTTTTCCGCCTGGCCACCGGTTCCTGTCTGGGCGCCTGCGCCATCACGGAGCCCGGCGCGGGGTCTGACGTCGCCGCGATGAAAACCGCGGCGAAAAAAGTGACCGGCGGGTATTTGCTGAACGGCGCCAAGATCTTTATCACAAACGGAGGCGAGTCGGAGATCGCCACGGTCCTGGCTTACACGGACAGAGAGAAGGGCAACCGCGGGATCAGTATGCTAATCGTAGAGAAAGGAGACTCCGGTTTCTCCGTGGGAAAACACGAGCACAAGATGGGGATGCACGGGTCGGATACGAGGGAACTGGTCTTCGAGGACGTGTTCCTTCCCGAAGGCCGTTTGCTTGGTCCGGAGGGGTCCGGCTTCAAGACCCTCATGACGACTTTCAATTACACGCGGCCGGCTGTGGGCGGCCAGGCCCTCGGCATCGCCCAGGGGGCCCTCGACGCGGCGATCCGGTACGCCAAGGAGCGGGTGCAGTTCGGGAAACCCCTGTCGTCTTTCCAGGGCATGCAGTGGATGCTTGCCGAAATGGCGCTTTCCGTCGAAACGGCCCGGTCCATCGTATACCGGGCGGCGTCGATGATCGATTGCGAGCCCGAGTCTGCCGATATTCCGAGAATCGCCTCCATGGCGAAGTGGTATGCCTCCGATGTGGCGATGAAGGTGACCACCGATGCCGTCCAGGTCTTCGGCGGCTACGGCTACATCCGGGAGTATCCCGTGGAACGGATGATGCGGGACGCGAAAATTACTCAAATCTATGAGGGGACAAACCAGATACAGCGCACCATTGTTGCGGGACAGATTCTCCGCTAGAAGTGCTCCTCCCGTGGAAGGGGAATGGAGATCAAAAAGAAACGAAAAGCAAGTCATAAGAAGAATTGAAGAGGCTGTATCATGGATTTCAGTTTTACGGACGAACAGCTACTGTTCAGGGACACGGTTTACCGGTTCGCCAAGAAGGAGATCGTTGGCGTGTGCGAGGAAGCGGACCTTCGCTCGCGGTTCAGCCGGGAAATCTGGCAGAAACTGGCTGGCATGGGGCTTCTGGGATTGCCTTTCCCCGAGGAATACGGGGGGCAGGGAGCGGATGTGGTCACCTGCACGCTGGCCGGAGAGGCTCTGGGACACGCTGGTGTCGATCAGGGCCATCTCCTCGCCATAGGCGCCCATACCTATCTCTGCACCGACACTCTTTTCAGGAACGGAACGGAAGAGCAGAGGCGGCACTATGTGCCGAAGCTCGTCTCCGGGGAATGGATCGGATGCATGGGTCTGACGGAACCGGGTGCCGGCTCCGATGCCGCATCGCTTCAGACATCGGCAGTGAAGAAGGGAGACCGCTGGATTCTCAATGGAACGAAAACCTTCATCACTAACGCTCCCGTAGCGGATGTCTGCGTTGTTTACGCCACCGTCGACCGCGCGAAGAAGCACGCGGGCATCACGGGATTCATTGTAGAAAAAGGCTTCAAGGGATTCGCCACAGGTAACCCTTTTCACAAGATGGGCGTCCGGGCATCGACGACGTCCGAGGTCATCCTGGAGGACTGCGAAGTGCCGGAGGAAAATCTTCTCGGCCCCGTGGGCGAGGGGTTCGCCATGGCCCACAAGACGCTAGAGTGGGATCGAAGCGCCCTGCTCGCGCCTTACGTGGGAGGGATGATGTTCAATCTGGAGCAATGCGCCCGGTACGCCAACGAACGCATCCAGTTCGGCAAAACCATAGGCTCCTACCAGGCAATTCAGCACAAGATCGCCGATATGAAAATGATCGTGGAGATTGCGCGGCTAGCCGTCTTCAGGGTGGCGGCGAGGAAAGATGCTGGATATGCCCTCAATCATCTGGAAGCATCGATCGCCAAGGCCTTTGTCGGAGACTGGGGAATGAAAGCGGCCTCGGAGGCCGTCCAGATCTTCGGAGGATATGGTTACATGCACGAGTATCCCGTGGAGAGGTTCATGCGGGACATGAAACTCGGGCAGATCGGCGGCGGCACTTCCGAAATCCAGAGGCTGATCATATCCAGACTGACGCTTTCATAAAGAGGAACGGACATGAATTTTGAACTGACCGATGAACAGAAATTAATAGCGGAGAAATACAGGACCTTCGCAGAGACGGAACTGGCGGCGAGGGCGGCACGTCTCGACGAAAGCCCCTGCGAAAAGACCCCGGGCCTTATGAGGGAGAATCTGAAAAAGGTCGCAGGCCTTGGTTTCTTCGGGCTGATACATGATCCGGCCTGTTCCGGCTCCGGCCGGGGCTGGGTCACTCTGGCTGTTGCCGGGGAAGCCATTGCATGCGCCTGTCCCTCAACATATCTTTCTTCCTTTGCCAGTGCCTGCCTATTCGGGATGCCACTGGGACGCTTCGGCTCAGAGAATCAGAAGAGAAAATATCTTCGCGGAATCATCGCGGGCGATCTTGTCGGGTGCTGCGTGCTCGTCGAGAGCACGGCGGAGGAAGATTCGGTGGCTGTGACAGTGGAGGCCGTCGAAACAGGAAACGGATGGATTTTGAGAGGCGGAAAACCCCTGATTACCAACGCACCCATTGCCGACGTTTTTCTTGTCCCTGCCCGAACCGTGTCGGGTGTTGCGATTTTCATCGTGGAGCGAAACCGACCAGGGCTCTCCATCTCCGCACCCCTGGAGAAAATGGGGTACCGCGGTTCTCCAACGGCCGACATTGCCTTTGAAAATTGCAGCGTTCCGGGTTCAGCCGTTCTTGGCGAAGCGGGAAAAGGCCTAGTTCAGATAAAGAAGGTTTTGAACGGCGGCCGTATCGGGATGGCCGTCGCCTCCCTCGGCATAGCGGCAGCCTGCCTTGAGGAATCGCGGAGATATGCCCTGGAGAAAAAATCAGACGGGACGCCTATCGGCCGCCACCAGGAGGTGGCATTCAAGCTGGCTGATATGGTGATCATGACCGATCTTTCGCGGCTGCTGATATACAGAGCCTGCTGGGCACTGGACAGAGATGATCCGGATTCGACCGTCCTTGCCGCTTGCGCGAAGGTCTTTGCCGCGGAGACGGCTGTGCAATCTGCGAATCTTACCATGCAGATATCAGGGGGAGAGGGTTACCTGCGGACGAGCGTCGTGGAACGGCTGTATCGGGATGCCAAACTGGGTGATATCTGCTGGGGGACATCGGAATTGCATAGGATCTATGTTGGGACGGAAGTGCTGGCAGGTTTCCGCGCCGAAGCGCCTTAGTATGGTTCAGGTCTGCATTTTTTTGCACTAATCGTGAATTGACTATTCTGAATGTCAAGAAGAATGTAGACCTGACTCCCCTATTTATCTTTTCTCCTTTAAAAAACTGACGTAGACCTTTGCTGCCTCTTCAGGCCTTTCTATCATGGGGCAATGACCCGTGTCTTTCATGATGATAGTTCTGTGATTCTTCAGATTCTTTTCCAGAAAAGTAACTCCCCCAACATCGATAAGCTTGTCCTTATCTCCCCACAGGATTAATACTGGCGCCTGTATTCTGTGCAGAACGGGCGACAAAGAATATTTAGGCAGCTGCAAATCGTCCCATATTTTCTTGTTGAATTCCCCATGGGCGATCCAGTCGTTGAACAGGATTTTTCTGAAGGCATCAGGAATTACGGGCTTCTTCACAAAAAGCATTGCCATGAGCTTATTGTAATCCCTGGCATCCTTGGATAGTAAAAGATTATTGCCTTTCTCGAATTGAATAATGAATTCATTTTTTTTCTCAGATGGAACTCCGGCCGTATCCAACAACGCCAGGGTCAGGATCTTTTCGGGGTGCTTTGCTCCGTATTCTGCAGTAAGCGCTCCTCCCATCGAGTTTCCCGCCATATGGAATTTATCGAGCTTGAGTACCTCCACGAATCTGGCGATGCGCCCCACCTGACTGTCGATATTGTAGTTATCCTTCGGCACCTGTGAACTTTCTCCGAAGCCGGGAACATCGGGAATGACCAGATGGTAGCCCTTCAAGAATTTGGCGAAGGCCGTCCAGTGATCCTTGTTGCCACCGAATCCATGAAGCAGCAAAACGGTTTCTCCTTTTCCCCCTTCGAGATAAACTATACTGTGATCGTCGACCTGGACTGTCTTCTTTACCAGATTGGCGGAGTGCCGCTGGGCATCAATCGCCAGCTTGAACACCGTTTCCGGGAAAAGGAAGTAAAATGCCACCAGCAGGGCGATGACGACAGCGACACCGAGCGATCCATACTTTAATAATATTTTCACTTTTTCTCCCTCCTTTTAACCTCGAAAGACATTTTCGTTGTGCCATCTTATAAATTCGGGTGCTGGCTCAAAGCCCGGGCGGAGTGGAATGTCTATTACCTTTCCCTTCATGTTGTAATAATCACGTCCGTTCTCGAATTCTTCTCTGATGCGTCTGCTCACCTCAAATCGGTGATCTTCGGTGATTGTCACATAGCCTGTATCGAAAAGCCGATGGATGTCAGACCTCAGAAGTATGCCGTTATTCACCCGATGAGGGCCATTGAACTTGAAAGGCTTGATGTGTGCCGCCTCCAGCGCGGGTAAAGTGCGTTCTCTCGTGATGGCGCATTTGCGCTGATATGCATCTGTGACGATGACCCGGAAGCTGCCTTGACCAAGGCGAGGCAATAAAGTCACGGGCGATCCGTAACGCGCGCCGGGAGATTCTTCAACGGAATTTCTTATGAGGCTCTTAGTCGTTAATCTTTCCTGCACCTGCTCAAACAAAACTTTGCCGTGGTTCGTTGACAGGTCGTAAATCTTTCCTTTGACTATATTTGGTTTCCAGTCGCGCGGTGCCGGTATCCAATCGGGTCTCTCGAAGAAAAAGGGCTGCTCCAGAAGGATGCAGCCGATATTGTAATTCACTGTAACATTGTCTCTGCGGAGACTATCGATCTGCTTTCTCATTTCTGTAAAAGAAGGGGCGCCGTTTTTCTCTTTAAAAGCTTCCCAGGCAAGATTTATTGGAAGGATAGTGCTATGGGCGAAAAAACCACCCCCGACGATGTAGTTCAGAGGGCTGTGCAGTTTGAAGAGAAAAATTTCTCCGGGATCAAGGGCACGGAAAACGCTTCTACCACTTGGTTGCCAGAAATTGACTTCGTCTATATTCGGCAGAGAGGCGAGGTAGTTGAACCAGTTGATGTCTGTTACGCCAACAAATGCTCTCATGTTTCAGTCACAAGTGTCGCTGAATAAGATGAAAAGCATCTAAAAGTAGAAAACCCCGCTCTCTTTTAGATGCGGGGTTTCGAGAAATCAGTTCATTGGTTCCTCTTTGAAAATGTTTAGAACAGACTCACTATTATCCTCATCACATCCGCTTGAAATATAAGCGAAAGATACCTAAATGAAATGATTAGTCAAGTGGAATGCCCCCCCGTCGTTGGACAAAATATGTTAGGGTAGTCGGCAGGACCGAACATCCCGGAGAACGGGAGGAAGGATCTTGCCATGAAGCACCGAAGAAAGTTCAGCGTCGACCTTAAAGACCAGGTTATCGAACAACTGCTCAGTGGGATGAGCACCCCGGCCCAGCTCATAAGCCGCCATGAGATTTCCTCTGGTCTTCTCTACCACTGGAAAGAACAATACGCCCGGGGGCGCTTTAATAACGAACCCAGCAAGGAGGCCGCCCTTGAAGATCGCGTCCGACTGCTCTAACCGGAACTTTCTAATCCCAGGGGTGCAATCCATTTCTTATACTCCCCACAACTAAAAGCAAGTTCTTATCAATTTAATAATACGATGCCTGTCTTATTGTGATAACAACGTTCCTAGCTTCTGAAGCACCTCCGAGATAGTCTCAGTCGGCAATGGGCATATCAACTCGGCATTCCGAGCGCGCCAGTCCAAGCTCTTAACCTGGTCGGACAGGATTGCTCCTGAGACTGGCAAACCTTTGGGAAGAAGAACTTCGAAAGGATAGCCCTTAATTTGGCTGGTTATCGGGCAAAGGATGGCGAGTCCTACCTTGCTGTTATAGCTTTGTGGTGACAGCACCACGGCTGGACGACGTCCTGCTTGCTCGTGACCGGCTTGCGGATTGAGGTCAATCCACACTACATCTCCGCATCGAGGCACATAAGTTCGGCGGCTTACCATGCTTCGTTCCCCACCGCAGAACCGGTATCAACCTCACGATGCAGATTCTCCTGAGTGACCTTTGCGAGAAGTTGTTTCAGAGTTGCCTTTGGCTTAGTTACGGGAGTAATAACCAGTTTCCCATCTGCAAGCGAAACTTCGACAGGCGCCTCTTTCTCGAGCCCAACCTCAGCGGCGAAGGACTTAGGGATACGCAAAGCAAGACTGTTACCCCACTTCTGAACACGCGTCTTCATGCTAAACCTCCGTTGATGGTATCTACAATGAAGATACTCTCTTTGCAATAGTTTGTCAAGTCTGTTGCAGCGGTTTAAGGAAATGCGCCTTTTGCCGAGTTGGCGGGTAATTTTATTTATGCTACTTGCTAAAAAGTCTAATGATAATGTTCACAATGATGGTCAGCAGGACGCTCACCACGAGGCCAGTTACAATCGGGAAATAGAACTGAAAATTTCCTTTCTCGATCAAAATGTCGCCGGGCAGCCTTCCGAGGAAAGGCAACTTGTTGGCAAAAACTAGAACCAGCCCTAAGACGACAACAAAGACGCCAGCGAGTATCAAGAATTTACCCGTGTTTTCCAGTCCGAACATATTTGGCGATCCCACCTCATACCCTCAGTATCTGGCCTTTGATGACATCATCAATCGTGAGCAGACCGAAGGAGTCTCTCGCCAGCCCAGGGTTGAAGAGAAGCACTCCCTGAACATAGCGGTTGCAGGGCTCATGGGAATGACCGAAGATGACGATATCCACATCTTGAAACTGCTTTCTTACCCTCTCAGCGATTCCCCAAGGTGACCCTGAACCATGAGTAAGGCCGATTTTCCTACCGTTGACCTCGAAGATGTCTTTTTCTGGTAGGACTCTCTTGACTTCTCCTGAGTCAATGTTGCCGCGGACAACCTTCAACGGCCTGATGGCCCGAAGGCCATCGAGCACTGCTTTATGCGTGAAGTCGCCGGCATGGACAATAAGGTCAACAGTGACCAAGGCTTTCATAATGGTAGCCGGCAATTCGTTGATGTTTCTAATATGAGTGTCGGAGATAACGCCAAGTTTCATGCTTATGCCTTTACCGTGGTTCCTTTCTATTTTAGCATTTCACCTCGGCCTGCTGGCTACTAGACTCAGTCGGGGGTCACCACCTATTGTGTATTGTTGCGACCGGTTGTCCAGCCTATGGCAAGGACTACCTACCTTTGGCTCGTAGATTGGTAGATTGTCTGTTTCATAGGTAGCCTGAGAAGTCCTCGTAGCTACGACCTCGTAGGCACGACCTTGATAGCTACGACCTGTGCCATTGCTAAGACTGGACAACTCTGCTCCAGGGTGACCCCTGGGAGGGCAAAATTCGGCTACAAACAGGGCGTGTGTTAATGTCAGTGCAATAATGTACCAAGAATGTCAGTGAAAAGTGTACCACCTGGAGGATGAACTGCTGGTAACATCTTTCTCAAGAGAGGAGGTGTTACCGATGATCTCCAAGGAGGTATTTATGAACATCATAGCCCTTCACCGAAACGGCTGCAGCGTCCGGAAGATTTCCCGGACCCTCGGCCATCCTCGACCGGCTTCTTCACCACTCCAGGGTGGTCAACATCAAGGGCCACAGCTATCGTCTCAAAGAGCATGCCTTCAGCAAACAGCTTCGTCCCAAGCAAGGAGAGGATATGGTAACGTCAGCACCCCCATAACCCAACTTCAGTCCCAATGGGTGGTACACTTTTACTTTGACAGAACTGGTACAGTTTTAGAATGACATTGACAATACTTATGCATACGATTTTGTTTCGCATATAAACCTCCATCTACATATACCTCAAGACATACTTTGTCTTTTCCTTCTTTTTAAATGCCCTCATTAATTCAATCCCTTTATATTGGGTTGTGCCAGCAGGGGATTTGATTGTTAGTGTAAAAGTGTTTTCATCGGCTTTTTTACCGATATTTTCATCACCTTCCTCCTCTTCTTTTACACCTTTATAACTACAGCAAATACGGAATAATTCGACTGCCTGATTGGTTTCTAATGTTAGCTCTATTGAGCATTCATCTTTGTCAAATTTATATTCTTCTGGATTTAATACCCTGCAATTTTTTAAATCTTCATCGCATATCTCAGGGTATTTTCCAATTTTTATATCTTTTTCAATTTCGCAGGGTGTGGGTTTTAATTTTTTATAACGGGATGGATTTTCTGCTTTCAATCTTTCAAGATATGGGGTTGTTGATACAGTTTTTTTAGGATGTTTGAATATAACCAGTATTGGGCTATTTGAGCTATTTAGCACATAAAAGTTTGTTATCCATGAACAGGAGTTTAGTAAAAAAAGAATAAAGAAAATAGTAAAAATTTTCCTTATCATAAATAGCCTCCTCTATGGTAGTTAAAATCTTTTGTGTAAATTTCTAAGGGTGGAAAAAAGGCGCTTTTCCTTTACAAGGGTTTATCTCAAAACCTGAGAGAAAGGAGAAAGCGCCATGAAACTGGAGATTAAGGTATCTGAAGTTAAGGAGATTTTCAAGGAGATTCAGGAGCGTCCGGAACAGATTTTTGAGATGCTGCGATTGGATATCAGGGAGATTGTGGGACACTACCTGACGGCGTTGATGAGTGCCGAGCTCACCCATTTTCTGGGGAGAGGAGTCTATGAGCGTGGTCAGGGCGAGGTCAATCATCGCAACGATTCCTATGATCGCAACTTCACATTAAAAGGCATTGGAGAAGTCCGTGTCAGTGTTCCCCGAGACCGGAAGGGGGATTTCAAGACCTGTGTCATTCCCCGGAGCTTCGAAGGTACTGCGAGGAGAACCAGGTTCCTCCTTCGCTTCACTCAGGACAAGATTGCGCGGGTCCGCCGGTTGGGTCGCCTGACTTACCCCCAAAAGATGAACCTCATATAAAGTTAGAGTTCCGCCATTTTGTGTTCATCAATGCAGCCATGCCTCTGGTGCCGGGGGACGATACTTCATGGCACCATCTCTCAATCAGCGCCTGGACCTCGATCCTCTTCAACCACTGGCGAACCACCCTCGCCGTGAACTCGGAGCCGTTATCCGACCGGATATGCTCCGGAACACCGTTTCCGGGGGCGGATCAGGGGAAGTCGGACCGTATCCGGAAATATCCCTTGACGCTTGGGGTCAAAACCGGCTATATTTATCTCCGGATGAGACTTAAACCGGAAAAAACCATGGCCAGGAGTGATCCTGTGATAAAGACGATCAAATCCATCATCCTGGATTTCCAGGAAACCCGGCTGGAGACCGGGGTGCCCCGGCGTTTGCGTATCGAGACGGTACACGGCAAGGCCATTGTCTGTATTGGGGTGCGGCGTAGTGGCAAGTCGACATACATGTTCCAGGTTATCCAGCGGCTGTTGGACGGCGGGGTCCCCCGGCAGAACATTCTGTACCTGAACTTTTTCGACGACCGCCTCCACAACCTGCGGCAGGACAACCTCGGCCTGATCGCCGAAGCCTATTACTCCATCTACCCGGAGAAGAAAAACACCGAGACGGTCTACTGCTTTTTCGACGAGATTCAGGCCGCCCCCGGTTGGGAGCCCTTCGTGGACCGTTTGATGCGCACGGAAAAATGCGAGGTGTATCTGACCGGTTCGTCGGCAAGGATGATTTCGAAGGAGATAGCGACACAGATGCGCGGGCGGGCTCTCTCATGGGAGATGTTTCCGTTCTCGTTCAGGGAATTCCTGGACTACAAGGGAATCGAGGGAGAAGGCGCGCTGTCGACCAAGAAGCGGCTCCTCGTTCAGAAGGCCTTCGAGGAATACTGGGAGATCGGCGGCTTTCCCGAGATCGCCGGTCTCTCCCGCCACTTGAGAATCAAGACCCACCAGGAATACTTCCACACCATCCTGTTCCGGGATTTGGTCGAGCGTCACGACGTTTCACACCCGAAGGCGGTGACCGATCTGGCGCACTGGCTGGTGGACAACACGGCCTCGCTTTACTCGGTCAACAGTCTCACGGGCTATCTCAAGTCACTGGGCCACAAGGCTCCGAAGTCCGCGGTGTCGGATTATTTGGAATGGTTCGAGGATGCCTATTTCCTGTTCACGGTGCGCATATTCGACCCGTCTCTCGCGCGTAGCAACACCAATCCGAAAAAGATCTACTGCATCGATCACGCACTGGTCACCTCGGTGTCGTCCGGAATTCTGGTCAACTCCGGCCACCTCCTTGAGAACCTCGTGTTCACTGCGCTCCGACGACTTTACCCGGAAATCTACTATTACAAGACCAAGACAGGCCGGGAGGTCGATTTCATCGTACCTATGCGCGGCCGGCCCAAGATGCTGGTTCAGGTGTGCGAATCCCTCGCGGAGCCGCAGACGCGGAAACGGGAGACTGTGGCCTTGAGTGAGGCGATGGCCGAACTGGGCCTCTCCACCGGAACTATTGTGACCCGGAACGAGGATGAGCGGATCGAGGGAGGCGGCGGTTCCATCGAAGTGGTCCCGGCATGGCGGTTCCTCCTCGAACTGCCGGAATCGACGGAATAGCATTTCCGCAGGATTTCTCTCGGCTGTTTCCGCTGTCTGGCAATCCGCTTGCGCCGGACCCACTGGTTCGGCTTTCGGCGGATAACTGCCGGGGAAGTCCGCAATGTCGAAGCGGGTGCATGGATGCAACGGGGCTGTTAAACAAGGCGACTCGAAAAACTTAAGAACAGGAGAATTCGGAAAGGACATTTTCGGTGAGCGCCCGCAACCCCCAGGGTTGCATCGCAACCCCGAGAGGAGAGCATCGAAACGGAGAATCGGGAAGGATGTGCCCGTCGGCGTAAGTCGGCGAAGACAGGGCAGAAACGACAAAACCCCGAGGGGATCACCCCACGGGGTCTTGCGTTAAACAAGAACCGCTTAAATCAGCGGATTGAATTTTGGCTCCCCGTGTGCAACCCTTTTCATAACCGTTCTCTTTCTCCCGCAGTTAACCGAAAACCTTCAATATCAAAGTGTTATCAAAGATCAGGCCGTTCCGGCACACCGGAAGCGGCGTTGCATCGCATTTCCCCATCTCCGCCGGAGGGAGCAACTCATCACCGCGCCATCAGAGCGAACACGCCCCAGCCGAGGTACTCGCGCGTGTACGTGGCGTAGCGCACCGGTTCCGAGGTCAGTTGGGCTCGAACCTCTTCTGCTGACTCGTCGTCGGGATTGGCTTCGAGCCACCGGCGCATGGTGAGCCATTTGGCTGCCTCGTATCTGTCCCAGCTGTCTTGGTCAGCCAGAACCATTTCAACGACGTCATAGCCAAGGCGGCCGAAGGACGCGAGAAGTTCCGGAAGACTGAGAAAATCGGAGATCGAGCCGGCAAGACACCCTTTGGCGACGTCCTCCGTCGGCGGTAACCGCCGCCAGTAGGGCTCACCGATGAGGATGATTCCTCCCGTGCGCAGGCTCCGCCCCAGAAGCTCGATCGTGCCGGCGACTCCTCCGCCGATCCACGTGGCGCCGACACAGGCGGCCACATCGACCTTTCCGTCGGCGACATAGCCGGCGGCATCGCCATGAATGAACTCGACTCGATCGGCGACGCCGAGTTCTTCAGCACGGAGTTTCGCTTGCTCGGTGAACAACCGGCTCATGTCGATGCCGGTGCCGATGATGCCGTGATCGCGTGCCCAGGTGCACAGCATCTCCCCCGAACCGCTGCCGAGGTCGAGCACCCGGGCCCCCGATTCCAGACGCAGCGCCGCGCCGAGAGTGGCGAGCTTCTCGGGTGTGAGCGGGTTATGGATGCGGTGAGCACTTTCAGTGATGTTGAATATCCGTGGAATGTCCATTTCAGAAAATCTCCTTACAGGTGCGAACAGATTCGGTCAGAGCGGATGTGCGCTTTCCCTTGCTTCCTCGGGATCGCACCTTGCCTGGTCCGCCAGCATGCGGGCCAGCGAAAGCGTCATTTCGGAATCGTCGGTCGGTTGGCCGGCAATCGTGTTCCAAGTGCCTCCGTCGGCAAGTTCCCGGACGCCGCTCGGGTATTCCCGCCGGATGTCATCCGGAGCCTGAAACTCGACCAGGCTGCCAAGAGAGTCTCCGGCAAGCTGGCCAAGCAGACAGCCCTGGGCGCGGGAAAGTGTTTCGATGAACAGATGCCGTGGGTCCATCATTGCCCCGTCTTACGGCTCATGAATGCCCTCATGGAGCAATGCTGGCTGCCCCGGTCATAATGGTGAATCAGGCTAGGCCGGGGCCGCCTGGTTGAAAAGGTCCAAATTAACCTCTTCCTCCCGAAGCTCTCTTGTGTATATACCCCTTGGAATCCTCTCCATATCAGACACCTCCATCTTTTCATTATAGCGTTGCTGTCCGCTAAATCCATCTTAAATCATTTGCCCCTCGATCTGGATCAGAAAGGTCTGTTTAAAGGTGTCAATATCCATGCGCTGCTCTCCACTCGGTCCGCCTGAAGGACGGACTCAGCCGGATACTTGCCCACGACCAGCGCGAGGTGTCTGGATGGCCCTGGAAACGGATCGTAGAGGGAACCACCCTCATTACGTCAAAACGATCTATTGACGACCGGTGGTGGTTTAGGCAATGTCTGTGCAAATCGTAAGTTTGACTTGCTTTTTGCACAGACATGCCGTATCTTTGGGTCATGATCACTCGAGACATCACTCAAGAACTGGTGCGATCCACCGCCGAATATCCAGTGGTGACCATCCTAGGGCCGCGGCAGTCGGGCAAGACCACCCTGACCCGGATGACGTTCCCGGACAGGCCGTATTTTTCCCTGGAAGAACCGGACGTCCGCATGGCAGCCGAGGCCGACCCCCGTGGCTTTCTCGCACAGATGGAAGACGGAGGCATCCTGGACGAGGTCCAACGGCTTCCCGTTCTGCTCTCCTATATACAAGGCATGGTGGACAAGACCAGGAAGCGTGGTCGGTTCATCTTGACCGGCAGCCATCAGCCGCTGCTCCACGAGGCGATCAGTCAGTCGCTGGCAGGCCGGACGGCCATGCTGGCCTTGTGGCCATTTTCCCTTCATGAAATCCGCCGTTACGACTGGTCCCGTGACCCCTTCGACTTGATCCGCCGCGGTTTTTTCCCCAGGCTCCACGAAGAGGGCTTGGAACCCCGCAGGTTTTTCAGCGGCTATCTGCAGACCTACGTCGAGCGGGATGTCCGCGCCTTGATTCAGTTGCGCGATCTGTCGTTGTTTCAAAAATTCCTGACCCTGTTGGCTGGCCGGGTCGGACAGGTCGTCAACCTCGCCTCGCTGGGCAACGATGTTGGCGCTTCCGCCACGACGATCCGAAGCTGGATTTCCGTTTTGAAGGCATCCTATGTGGTGTTCGAACTGCCCCCGTTTTTCGAGAACGTACAAAAGCGGGTCATCAAGTCGCCCAAGATCTATTTCACCGACGTCGGTCTCGCCGCCTTTCTGCTCGGCATCCACACCGCCGAGCAGGCTTCCCGCGACCCGCTGCGGGGTAGCCTCTACGAGAACCTCGTGATTGCCGACATCGTGAAAAGCGCCCTGAACCGTGGGATCAGGCCGGAGATCTACTTCTTCCGGGACTCACATGGCAACGAGATCGATCTGCTCGTCCGGGAAAAAGGAAAGCTCACGCCGGTAGAGATCAAGTCCGCCGCGACCTTTTCCACGGATTTCGTCAAGAGAATCGAATGGTTCCAAACGCTGGGCATCAAGCGCGTCCTGCCCGGCGTGGTCCTCTATAACGGAGAGCAGCCGTTCAACGTCCGGGGGGTTCGGATTCTCAATCCGCTCGACGCGGAAGACATCTGGCTGACGATGACTGAACCTCCGGAATATACAGTGGCCTGATAGCTGAACGGGCGCCAGCGTGTTCTGAACAAGATGGGATAAAACAATGGACTCGACAAACTTCAAAACAAGGGGATTCGGGAAGGGTATTTTCGTAGGGAAATAGGGGGGACATAAATAGGGGGGACATAATACCTATTTCTCCGGAAAGGTTTTCTGAGGTTGCGAATCGAGTATTATGTCCCGTGTTTCTTCGTGTTTCTTGACGGCGGAGACGAAAAATGTTTTGATCCGCCAACAGAAATCGTGGGGGCTCTGAATGATGAGGAGGGTGATTACGCTTTGGCTGATATCGCTGGCGATCCTTCTCCCCTGGACCACGGCCGCGGAGCATCGTTCCGCCGTGGCCGTTCTCGATTTCGAGAGCATCGGGGCGGAAGAACACCTCGGCCGGGCCGTGGCGGAGATCGTCCGGACCGCCCTCGTGGGGAATAGATCCTACCGTGTCGTCGAGCGGGCCCAGATCGACAGGGCCTTGGCGGAACAGAAGTTTCAAAAGAGCGGTCTCATTGACGACAAACGGGCCGTAGAGATCGGCAGGATCCTCGGGGCCGATCTCATCATCGTCGGCTCCGTCGTGAGGATCGGCAACGCCTACACGATCAATTCCCGTCTCATCGATGTCGCCACGGGCGAAGCCCGGGTGGGAAAGCACGTCACCGGCACCGATCTCAACCTCCTGACCGCCATGAGCCACGAACTGGTGGAGAGCTTCTTCGCCCCTACCGCGACCACCCAAGCGCAGCCGGCGAAGGTTCCCCGGGAGGCCGCCGGCCGGGGTCCCCGCCTGTCATTCGACAACTGGGAGGTCCTCAACGGCGAATGGCACGGCCAAAGCGACGGTTCCATCATCGGTCAGGGGGGGCACATAATCCTAAAAGAAGAATTCCGTGACTATATCTTCGAGGTGAGCGCCGAACACCTCAACGGTCCCAAATCGGGTGTAGGCGTCGGCATCCGTTGTACCGTCGTGCCCGGCGGTCAGAGGACCTTCCGCAACAAGACCTCCATCAACCAGGGTTACAGTTTCAACTTCTCCTTCTCCGGCAATTACAACATCTACAGCGGTCTTGCCGGCAACTGGTTCCCCATGAATCCCGCCTGGCCACGATACGACTGGATCATGACGGACCTCCTCGACGGTTCCGTGAATCGTATCCGCCTGGAGGCAAAGGGGAACAGGATCACGGTCCATGTCAACAACCGCCTCCTGGTCTCCTTCACCGACAACGGCCACTCCCTCGGCGCCCCCCTTCTTTGGGTCCAGGAAAACAGCGGGGAAAGGGTCCGTTTCTTCGACCTGCGTCTGAATCCGGGGACATAATACCTATTTTTTTCTAAAATCTTGATAACGTTCAAAAGTGTATGCACGGGCTAATAAATTGAAATAATCGCGATCTCAAACTATGGTTATTGTATTGAGCAAAAACCTATAGAGAGAGATCGCGATGGAACAAGAAATAAGTATAACACTTCAGTTCGAGCTTGCGATCGGGAAAGTAAATTTAAATGAAATTGTCTTCAAGCTGAAAGAGATGCAAAACTCCTTGATGATTCAAATCCTGGAAAAGATTCTCATGAGCTATGATGACTTAATAACAGAAAGGTTAAGCAAAAAGTATCCGAGCAAAGCGAGGAAAGGGCTTGGGCGCCATATAAGAGCCGGAGATATTGATAACGGATTTTGTCATGGAAGAAAGATTAGAAAGCGAGGATATCGTAAAAACCCGCGTCACTTTGACACGGTATTTGGGAAATTGGAATTACCTTTAAGAGTGGTGGAATGTTTGAAGTGCGGAGCGATCTATTCTCCGTTTTTAGGAGCCCTTGGAGTCGATAGGTATAAGCGGAAAGAAGCTAACTTTGAGAATGAGGTTATTGAGGCCGTGATCGATACCAATTATCGCCGGCTTATAAAAGGGAGGTCGATAGACATCTCCTTAGGCGGCGTTCACAACCTTGTCGTGGGGAGTGACATAGATAAGGCATATCAAGGGATTGTCCCCCTGGAAAATCTGAAAGGGGTTATGGCCGATGAAACAGGGGTAAAACAATACAAAGGACGGAAAGGCGAGCTCAGGGCTGTTATAGGAATAACTACAACCGGCAGAGTCGAACCTTTGGGATCGTTTACCAACACCCAATGGCCTGAGATAGAGAAAGTTATCAAAAAGAGGATCAAGGGGGGCGAGGCTTTGAACATCCCCTTTCTGTATGATGGAGAGCCTGGGCTTGAAAATTTTCTTGCTGATGTAGCCGAATCGCAAAGATGCACCTGGCATGGTCCAAGAGGGCTGTATCACGCCCTTTGGGAAGATGGCTTAAAGAAAAAGGATAGCCAGTCATCAATCGATAAAATTAAACATCTCATCGGGATAGAGCTTCCTGAAGGAGATTATGAATTACTAAAAGAAGAAGATAAGAACCAGGTGAAAATTAAATATGAAAGCAGCAAGGAACAAGTAAAAGAGTTAATACAGACGTTCAGGGATAAAGGTTATCAGCATGGTGCATCCTATCTTGAAAATCTTTCAGAGAGGCTTTTCACATACGTCGAGATATGGTTGAAGACCGGGGTAATAGCCCCGAAGACAACATCCTTGTTGGAACGAGTGTTCAGGGAACTGGGACGCAGGCTTAAAAAGATCGCATATGGGTGGAGTGATAAAACGGTTACCAATTTATCCAAGATGATCTTATTAAAACAGTACTCCCGTAAAAAATGGGAAGAATACTGGAAGCGAAAACTTGATATCAAGGGGTACTTCAATATCTATATCCGTTCTATTGATTTGTGCCCGTGCATACACTTTTGAACGTTATCTACCACTTATATCATTCTGTATGATGTAGACCCAGAATGCCAAGGCATGCTCCAATGTAAAAGAGGCCCAACTCTCAGAATCGGGCCTCTTTTATTTCTGGCTCCCCGGCGCGGACTTCCTTCGTTTTCACTCAGAACAAGCTCACTTTCAATGTG
>Ga0067045_1002580_pt1 | contig 130652 bp, 116 predicted proteins | sample TerdegcTABiofilm_FD_59184 | JGI IMG/M metagenome (GOLD analysis project Ga0067045, IMG submission 59184) | Combined Assembly of (Gp0054472, Gp0054536) Wastewater bioreactor microbial communities from Singapore -Terephthalate degrading...
TATGGATATTCCCAAGCTGATCGAGTCCATCGAGAGGTATGACGACGACCAGGCGTCGATTGCTGCATGAGATTACAAGATGGGAGCCACGATAGTTTCAACTAAAAAATTGACATGCCCCTAAAATCATTAGAATTTGAAAACATATGGTTGGAATGTAAGTATCGGGTGACTTTTCAAAGGTGGTTAAAAGAATCAAAAAATTGTAGTAATACGATTGTGGTGTAAATTACTACATTGTGTATTCCGCCAAAATCGGCCGCCCTGCCGGAGCGAAGCGACGCTTGTTTTTTAGTTCTTTCTCATAAACGATTCTTCAGGTCAAGTTTGCGTATTTTTTCTCAGAGATCCTCCCTTCAGGTTTATTTTATGTGCGTTGTGGATCAGGCGGTCGAGGATAGCATCGGCGATCGTGAGATCCCGATCTGCTCGTGCCAGTGATCCATGGGTAGCTGACTGACGACAATCGTTGAGGCATGGCCGTGCCTTTCCTCGATTACTTCCAGAAGGTCTCTCCTTTCCGCATCCGTCAGAGGGGGAATTTTCAATGCCTGCAGGTGGTGATTATTACATGCTTATTGACAGCCCAGGGACATCTAATAGGAGAACCTGGGGCTTCGGATATAGAAGCTGCGGTATCCTTCCCGACAGGCCTTGTTGGCGAGCGCACAGGCGATGAAGGTTTTCCCGGCGCCCACTCCAGGGTGATCAACATCAAGGGCCACAGCTATCGTCTCAAAGAACATGCTTTCAGCAAACAGCTCCGTCCAAAACAAGGAGAGGATATGGTAACAACATCACCCCTATAACCCGTGTCAACAAAACGAAGGCTGTGTCGTTTATGACACAGCCTAAGTCGTTGAAATTGGTGGGCCGCCGGGGACTCGAACCCCGGGCCAATTGATTAAGAGTCAACTGCTCTACCGACTGAGCTAGCGGCCCTTTGCTATTTTAACTTAAATCCCGAAAACTTAAAACCCAAAATTCCGGCAACCGGTTGCTTCGATTCCGGGCCGGAGATTGTAAGCTTGAAACTGAATCACAAAGCGGCGTGTATGTTTATATGAATTCAGGACTTTTAGCAAGTACTTTTCTTGATAAAATCCCCTTCCTCCGGTCATACGATATTTAATTGATTTTATTAAAAAAAGATCATAAACTTTAGACGATTGTTTTGGAAGACTGTTCAATAATACAGGCATAGGGCTAAGTTGTGCGAGAAGCGTTTTTCAACAGCCCGCCAGACCTGAGGGCAAAACCCGAGTAAGTCACCCCCATGGCCGAAAAGATCAGAATAGGTGTCCTCGGCGCAGGGTTCGCCGGCTTGTACACCGTAATCCACATCGAAAAGAAGCGAAGGCCGGGCGTGGAGATCACCCTTTTCGACGTGAACAATTATTTTCTTTATACGCCAGTTCTCCATGAAGTCGCAACCGGAACCGTCAATGCCCGCCATGTCGTCGTTCCCATACGCAAGGTCGTCGATCCCCGCCGGGTCCAGATTCGATGCGAAAAAGTAAACAGAGTGAATCTTCCCGGAAAGGCATTCGAGACTCCGTCCGGCAGTTTTTTCTTCGATCGCATCGTCCTCGCCCCGGGCGCGGAAACCAATTTCTACGGAATACAAGGTGCCAGGGAAAACGCTGTCACGTTCAAAACGATCGGGGACGCCATCCTCCTCAGGAACCGCATTATCGATATCCTGGAAAAGGGCGCAATCGAAAGGGACTCCGGGAAAAAGAGCAGGATTCTGACTATCAATGTGGCGGGCGGCGGATGCACGGGAATCGAGGTTGTAACGGAAATCGCCCAGTTCGTCAACACGATGTTGAAGAGGGATTACCCCGAAATCGACCGTTCTGAATTCAGGATCAACCTGATCGAAGCCGCCGGGAAGATCCTGCAGTCTTTCGATCCCTTTCTTTCCCGCGTCGCTGCGGAGCGATTGAAAAAAATGGGCATTGAGACGATTCTCAACAGCCCCATCCGGGAGGTCGGCCCCGATCAGATCGAACTGGCCGATGGAAGGAAAATACCGACGGGAATTCTGATCTGGGCAGCAGGACTGAAAAGCAGGAACATACCTCTGGAGCCGGATGTGGCCAAGGATAGCATGGGCCGTATCATCGTGAACAACCACCTCGAGATTCCCGGGTTCCCGGGGGTCTTCGCCATCGGCGACGGCGCACATTTCAACCAAAACGGCGGACCGCTTTCTCCCACGGCATCCGTCGCCGTCCAGGAAGCCAGATATGTCGCGGAAAAAATCGTCAGCCGCGCGGACGATGGAGGAAAGCCTTTCCGCTTCCACTACCGCGGCGACATGGTTTCTCTGGGCTTCATGTCCGGCGTATGCGATATTTATGGATGGAAATTCAGAAAATCGATCGCCTGGTTCATCTGGAAAGTATTCAAGCTCGCAATGCTGCCTAAATACAAGAACCGTTTTCAGATCATGTCGGACTGGCTCATCACGCTAACTTTCAAAAGAGATACATCGAAATTCATCTGAAAGTTTTTTCCGCGGCAGATTATTTCCGAATGAGTCTCCGTGCGTTTTTCTCGCCCGACTCCACCTGAACCGATGCCCTCAAAGGAATGCTGACAGCTGTCTTCGTCCCCTTTCCGGGTATCCCGCAAATATTGAATTCTCCGCCCTGGGTGGCAATACGCTCTTTCATGCCGATGATCCCAAGAGAATTTACGTTATTGATTTCCTCCTCTGTAATGCCCCTGCCGTTGTCTTCTACCGTCAGAATCAGGTTGTTGTTTTCCCGGCGCAAATGAATATCCACCTTTGACGCCCCTGCATGCCTCATGATATTTGTCAGTGTCTCCTGGAAGACGCGGAAGACAATTGTGCGGATTTCCGGATCAATGTCCTCTTCTACGAGGTCGGGTTGAAAACGGTACTCGATGTCTGCCCGCTTCTTGAATTCCTTGAGCTGCCACTCTATTGCCGCCTGCAATCCGAAATCATCAAGAATGCCCGGACGCAGTTCCATTGAAATCCTGTGTACCAGGCCGATAGTACGATCTATGCACTTTTGCATCGATTTCGTCTTTTCCAGAACGCGTTGTTCCTTCCCGGAAAGCATTTTGCGGATCCATGAAATATCCATCTTGAGACCGGTCAATGCCTGTCCGAATTCATCGTGAATTTCACGGGCGATATGCGTTCGTTCCTCTTCCCTGACGGATTCGAGATTGGCGGCGAGGGCACGCAATCTTTCCCTTGACGACCTCAACTCCTCCCCGGCTCGTTTCGGGGCGGTGATATCCATAATGACCCCGCCCACCCAGTAGGCATTTTCCTCCATGTCGCAGATGACTCTTCCTCTCTCCTCAAGCCAGATCGCCGCTCCATTGTCCGGACGAATCCACCGGAACTGTGAAACATAGTCAGAACAGCAATCCATCGCCTCACGGATCTTATCCATGTGAACTGTCCTGTCTTCGGGATGCAATAACGAGAATATCTGATCAGAAGTAAAACTCTGCGTTTTTATGCCCAGAATGCCGGTCACATTGCCGGATAATACCACCTGGTCGGTTTTAAGGTCCCAGTCCCAGGCGATCATCTTGGCCGCGGAGAGCGCCATCTGCAGGCGTTCAGCGTTTTCTTTAAGCGCCGATTCCATCCGTTTGGCATCCGATATCTCTTCGATATACACCAGATAATGCATCTCTTTAACGTCATCCGGAGCCGGCGCAGAGATGTAAATGCGCAGATGTACGCTTCCCGACCTGGATGTGTTGTATAGGTCCAGTTGCTTGATTCTATCGAAGTCAACAACCGTTTCAAACCGGACACCCTCTCCATTGAGAATTCTCTTCTTGAAGGCATCCGGAATTATCGTGCTCTCCAGTAGGTTGAATTCCCCGAGCTGCAGAAAATCATCGATCCCGATGATCTCCATGCAGACCCTGTTCATATCGATGATCCGGCCGCTCCTGTCAATAAGCGATATTCCTATGGGCGAGTCGGTAAAAATGCGTTTGTATTTTGAATTGTTGAGCATACAGATTACGGCTGATTCATTCCCGGGACCGACCTCCAGTTTCATTTTCTCTGTAACTCAAAGTCCGCCGGGATTCTCCTTCCTCTCCTTCAAAAAAATCCACCTGCATCCATATCGTCGCGGGTCCCATTATACAGAAGACTTTTTGTCCCCGGTTTCTATTCCTTTGCCCCCTAATATCTAAATATGGATCTCTATATCGACCTTCTGCTTATTGATCCGGCAATATTCTGTGATTTATCGAATCTGGAATAAGGCAGACTACGTCAGGAAAACAGGGATACTGACAAGAGCAGGAAATCCGAATGATTTATAGCTTTAACATATAAGTTATTCGGCATTATCTTCGTAGGAGTATATAAAGACTGCTGTCATATATTCAAGACACAATCGAATGTCAAGCGATTTTCCTTACACTACCATTTTTCTATCGTTTCTTTTTGAATTCTGAGCACCCCCCCAAAATTCCAAATCCACAACAGAAAAAAAAAGATATCGGTTGGCAAGGTGGTCGGAATTATTCCTTTGAAAGGAAATCATTTTCTGGATTCCTGTCCGCTGTTGCGGATATCTACGGGAAGAAAGAAAAGAACAATCAACAGGAAGGCAATGGTAAGGAGTTTCCATCCGATTGTTGAATTCCTGATTTTGGTGAGCACAATATCTGATTTTCCACATGGGTAAAAGGATGAAATCCCTGCGCGGAAATACGAAAAAGGGCAGAGCAATTTTCCTTGTCTGCGACCTTAAGGGACTTGGTACGCCCGGGAGGATTCGAACCTCCGACCAACAGATTCGAAGTCTGCCACTCTATCCGGCTGAGCTACGGGCGCAATTTAGAAGGCGAAGGGCTCATGGCAAAAAGCAAAATGTTTACTGTTTAGGAAAAAAATCAGTCTTAAATTATTCCGGCCCTGAGCCCTTCTTTTATTGGGGTGAGCGAAGGGACTTGAACCCTCAGCCTTCGGGGCCACAACCCGACACTCTGACCAATTGAGCTACGCCCACCGTATTCTTCCAGAAGTTAAGAGGCTGAGAAGGCAAGAAGTTGAGAAGAATTTTCCTTGACTCCTCAGCTTCTCAACCTCTCAGCTTCTATTTAATTTAATGGTACGCCTGCAGGGATTCGAACCCGGGACCTACGGATTAGAAGTCCGTTGCTCTATCCAGCTGAGCTACAGGCGCATTCATCCAAAATGGAAATGTGTTTTTAAATGCTTTCCCCGCATTTGTCAAGCACCATATCGGGAAAGCTGCCGTAAAAGCTCCTTTTTCCTGCACACCCGTCCCTGATACTGTGCAGGGCATCGCGGCTTTTTTAAAATACTACATATTGCAAAAAACAAAAATGAAAAAGTCATCGAACGAAACCCACGATAGCGTCGAAACGGTACCCTTTCCGGTCGACGCCGCCCCCTTTGCTGTCCGTCGTATAATAATGCCTGCCTGTAGAGCGGTTGTACCAGCGATAAAGCTCTCTCGTCCCGGGAAGCCTTGAAGTGGCTATATTTCCGATCGTGCCCTCGAAGATATAACCGGAAAGCAGCTTCTCGCTGCCACTGCGGTCGTAAGAATAGAAGTGGTCGCCCCTGGCAGGATGATACCACCTGAATAACTTTCTTGTACCAGGCGTATCTTCCCGGAAGAGTCGAAATGCGACTCCTTGTTTTTTATACAATTTAAGTAAATTCTTGTCCTCCAGTCCGGGATTGCCGGTATACAGGCAATCATAGCCTCTCATGTATTTGTAGATTATAAAGGTCCTCTCGCCTCTGCCGGCTGTAACGAGGAGGGATATTTCGAATATTTCCCGCCCTCCGTCCGATTCAATAGCAATCTGTTCTACATATTGACCCGGCATCAATTTCGCGGTGCAGACATTCACTGTAACATAATTCGTCTGACCGGCTGAATTCCCTGTATCCGGAAGAACCCTGACCCACCCGGGCGGCCCGTGCATAATTTCCTTTGAATAGATTCTGACCCCTTCTATCATTACGGGCCTCCTGTCCGCTACCAATTTCAGGGTATGCGGGGCATCCGCGAGTCCTTGCGCTGCAATAAATTCAGCCCGCTCGCGCACAGGCGAATAACAATCGATCCGGTCAACAAGCTCATCATCCAGGAAAACGGATAAATTTCCGGCATTATAGTCCTTCCAGTACAGTATCGCGATCCCCGATCCCGAGAAACCGTATGTCAGGATATCCTTATTCCCGCTGCCTACTGGATATCCCTCGTATTCAGACCATGTGCCTGCAAGAAGGAATCCTTTTCCGTGCTTCAACGGGGCGGCGTAATTTCCTTTCCCCCTGCTCTGCTCGTTCTTGAAGGAAGTGAATTTCGCTTTTTCCCCCACACCTGCCGGGATCACCGCCTTCCAGTGGAGGATCCTCTTTCCTGTATTCCTGATTTTTATCCTGGCCGCCAGGGTCCTGTCGGATTCGACCTCCCCGAAATCGATTCCCGCGGGCTCCACACTGATGCGGGGGCCTTCATTTTCCGCGACTTCGAATTTAAGCGAGACGACATGCATTTCAGCGCCTGATTCTATCTTCAGCAATTCTCTGTATTTTCCAAACGGAAGCATTCTTCGATATACAATCGGGTGACTTTTCACCTGCAGCTTGATCTGGACAGGATACGATACTTTCCCCCCCTGGAGGGGATCTCTAAACGCCTCCCAGGTTTCCACAGCCACCAGGATCTCTTCAGAATTCCCCTTAAAGACGGAATCCGCTCCGATATCCGGAGAAAACCACCCCTCAGGCCCGCGCAGAGACCATTCAAGTCCACCCGGCCCGCTTGCGGCAAGAGATACGATTCCTCTGTAAACCACTCCGGGCCGGAGCATGCCGAAATCGATTTCCCCGGGATCGACTGTCAGAGCGGAGGCCGATGCGGCTCCGACCGATACCCAGAACACAAAGCATATAAAAGCGACCGCAACTCTTCCCGCCATAATAATCTCCTCTGGAAATGGACGCTGGAAATCAGGCTTCGGACACCCGGCTGACAGTCAAGGCAAGGCTAAGCTAAAGACTTTCTCCTTTTTTGTTGCCATTTGCCCTTAGCCTGTCTTTTTTCCCGAAGCCCCGGAGTCTAATCAAAACATAGCGGCTCCGCCGCGAACTTTCAAGATCACAAAAGATTTTCCATAAACAAAAATGGCTTGACCGTTTCCAATATCGGGAGTATCTTAATAATTTGTATCAATATTCAAGAGTACCAATAATCGAACCCTATTTTTGCCCGGCCGGGCAAAGGCGATCAAAGGAAATCGAATGGAGGCTCATCGCATCAGGTACTGGCTTGCCCTCAAGTTCATCGAAGGCATCGGTAACGTCGGATTGAGAAACTTGATTGAAACCATCGGTTCCCCAGAGGAAATCTTCAGAGCCCCCGCAAACGAGCTGGTAAAGGTGCGTGGAATCGACCGTGATGCAGTCGAACGGATCAGGAAGTTTCGGGATTGGAACAGAGTAGACAAGGAACTGGAGCAGGTCGCCCGATCTGGCGCCTCAGTCGTAACTTTAGAGGATCCGATCTACCCTGAACGGCTCCTGAAAATCCACGATTGTCCCGCTCTTCTATATGTCAGGGGTGTCCTTGTGCAAGATGAGGCATGCATCGCGGTCGTCGGTTCGAGGCAGGCGAGTACATACGGGAAATATTCCACCCATAAGCTGTGTCGGGAACTGGCTGCGAACGGCCTCACTGTTGTGAGCGGAATGGCCAGAGGGATAGATTCCGCGGCCCATAGGGGCGCCATTGCCGGCCAGGGCAGAACTATCGCCGTACTCGGTTCAGGTATGAATGTCATTTATCCGCCCGAGAATGAAGATCTTTACAATAAAATCCCTGAGAGCGGAGCCGTTATCACGGAGTTTCCGTTCGGCACGCCACCCCAAGCCAGAAATTTTCCTGCCAGGAACAGGATCATCAGCGGCATATCTTTTGGAGTGATCGTTGTCGAGGCAACGGATAGAAGCGGCTCTCTGATCACGGCCAGATGCGCCCTCGAACAGGGCAGAGAAGTCTTTGCAGTGCCCGGCAACATCGACTCTCCGGGATCCAGAGGTACTCACAAACTGATCCGTCAGGGCGCAAGGCTTGTGGAGGGAATCCAGGACATACTCGACGAAATCATGCCCCAGATGGAAAAAGAGCAGCAGCGCGCGATCGCGGAAAAAACAGCGGGCAGGCGAGGAGGAATGTCCGTGATCCGCGCCGGCAAGGCGCTGCGAGAAAACGAGACCGCAGTGATAAAGCACATCTCCGATGTTCCGTCTGAAATCGATGATATTATCGCCAAAACCGGATTCAAGCCCGGCGATGTGCTGAATATTCTGCTGAATCTGGAACTTTGGGGTCATGTGAGACAACTGCCGGGGAAAAAGTTTGTTTTGAACAATACTTTATCTCTCAAGTAAATCTTGAAAGAGACGATGTAAAAATAGTTCCGGTTTAAAGGTTCCGGATAGCAAATTCCATGCCGGCAAAACAGTCGGCATGAAACATCTGTACCGAAATCATGAACTTATTCTGATCCAGGAGAATTTTATGTCAAACGCCTTGATTATCGTCGAATCTCCTACAAAAGTGAAGACGATAAAGAAATATCTCGGCTCCGATTTCGATGTGCGGGCCTCCGTCGGCCACATCAAGGATCTGCCCAAAAGCAAACTGGGAATCGATATCGAAAACCGGTTCGAACCGACCTACAAGATTATAGATAATAAAAAGAAAATAATCACGGAACTCAAGAAAGCCGCGAAGAAAGCGGATACGATTTACCTCGCGCCCGACCCTGACAGAGAAGGGGAAGCTATCGCCTGGCATATCTCGCAGGAAATCGGAGACGGTCACAAAAATATCTACCGTGTTCTTTTCAATGACCTGACGAAAAATACGATGCTCTCAGCCATCAAGAATCCGCAAAAACTGAATTTCCACAAATACGAAGCACAGCAGGCAAGAAGAATCCTCGACAGGCTGGTCGGGTATCAGATCAGTCCCATTCTCTGGGAAAAAGTCAAAAGAGGATTGAGCGCCGGTCGGGTTCAGTCAGTGGCAGTCCGCCTGATATGTGACAGAGAGGAAGAAATCCGCCGGTTCGTTTCTGAGGAATACTGGAATATCGTCGCCGTCGTGGAAGGGTCCAACCCGCCTCCGTTTGAAGCGAAGCTCATCAGAATCAATGACAAGAAAGCGAAAATAGACAATCAGGCCCATGCCGATGAAATCAAGGAAATTCTCGAATCGTCGGATTTCATCGTTTCGGGAATCGAAAAGAAAGAAACAAAAAGGCAGCCTCCACCACCTTTCACCACGAGCAAGCTGCAGCAAGAGGCATCCCGCAAACTCCGTTTTTCGGCAAAAAAGACGATGAATGTGGCGCAGCAACTCTACGAAGGCATTGAACTCGGAGACGAAGGGCCGGTAGGCCTGATCACTTATATGAGGACCGATTCCGTACGTATCGCGGCGGAAGCTCTGCAGGAGGTCAGATCTTTTATCAGGGCGAACTATGGAAATGACATGCTCCCTGTAAAACCCAGATATTACAAGACATCACGGAAGATTCAGGACGCGCACGAGGCCATCCGCCCTGCGTCCCTGGCTTATTCGCCGCAAAATATAAAGAAGTTCGCGACCCCCGACCAGTTCCGTCTTTATGAGCTCATCTGGAATCGTTTTGTCGCGAGCCAGATGAACCCGTCGATCTTCGACCAGACCACAATCGACATCAGGGCGAAAAACTGCCTTTTGCGGGCGCAGGGATCCATATTGAAATTCCACGGCTTCTCCATTCTCTACACGGAGAGCAGAGAAGAGCCCGAGGAAAACGGCGGGTTCGGGAATAGCCTGCCCGAGGTATCGCAAGGCGAGAAACTGTCTCTTCTTTCCGTCTCGGCACAGCAGAAATTTACCGAGCCTCCCCCCAGATTTTCCGAAGCGACCCTGGTGAGGGAACTTGAAGAAAAGGGAATCGGTCGTCCAAGCACATATGCAACAATCCTCGGCACGATCCGAGACAGAAATTATGTGAAACTGGAAAACGGCAGATTTCATCCGACGGAGCTCGGAATGCTGGTGACAGATCTGCTCGTGAAGAATTTCCCGAAAGTGCTCGATATCGAATTCACCGCATCCCTGGAAAACCAACTGGACAGCATAGAAGAGGGAAATCTGGAAAGACCTGTCATGCTCCAGAATTTCTACGGTCCCTTCGAGGCAGACTTGAAGAACGCCAGGGAGCAGATGCGCAACGTCAAACGGGAGGAGACTCCCACGGATATCGTCTGCGACAAATGCGGCAGCACTATGGTGATCAAATGGGGGAAAAACGGCAAGTTTATTGCGTGCTCCAATTACCCCAAGTGCAGAAACACTAAGAATTTCACGCAGGATGAAAACGGAAAGATAAGCCGGGTGGAAGAGGAGTTGACGGATACTGTTTGTCCTGAATGCGGCAGGAAGATGGTTGTGAAGCACGGCAGATTCGGCTCTTTCCTCGGATGCTCGGGATATCCGGAATGCAAAAACACGATGTCGATCAGTCTCGGAGTTCAATGCCCGGAAGAGGGATGCGGCGGCCAGCTGGCCGAAAAGAGGACAAAAAAGGGGAAGGTATTTTTCGGCTGCACGAATTACCCGACCTGCAGGTTCGCTACCTGGGACAGGCCCGTACCGGAGGTCTGCCCGAATTGCCGGGCGCCCTTCCTGGTCGAAAAATTAAACCGCGCCGGAGGAAAGATCCTGGTTTGCCTGAACAAAGATTGCGGTTTCAAGGAAAAGAAGCCTTAATCCCCAAGATCAACTCTCATGAAATGTAAACCCGTCATCATCATAGGCGGAGGGCTTGCGGGATGTGAAGCCGCATGGCAGATTGTGAAGCGGGGGATGAGCGCGACCCTCTTCGAAATGAAGCCGAAAAGATTTTCACCCGCCCATAAATCCCCCCACCTTTCGGAACTGGTCTGCAGCAATTCCTTCCGCTCCAATAACATCCTTGACGCGGTCGGCCTTCTGAAAGAGGAAATGCGTCTTCTGGGTTCCCTGATCTTGCGCGCGGCGGATGAGACAGCTGTTCCGGCCGGGAAGGCGCTGGCGGTGGACAGAGAGCTTTTCTCCCGCCGCGTTGAAGATCTACTTCTTTCGACGGAAGGACTGGAGATCATGCGTGAAGAGGCAACGGAAATTCCTTCGGGCTCAACCGTCATCGTCGCCACCGGTCCCCTTACTTCGGATACCCTCGCCGCGAATATTGCAGGCATGCTGGGCCGGAATTATCTGTATTTTTACGATGCCATTTCTCCCATCGTGGAGGCATGCTCGATCGATCCGAAGAAAACATTCCGGGCATCCAGGTATATGACTGGTGAGGGAGATTATCTGAATTGCCCTATGGATAAAACCCGGTATGAATCTTTCTGGAAGGCGCTCCGGGAGGCCAGAGAAACACCTGCGAGGGATTTCGAAAACGCTAGATACTTCGAAAGCTGTCTTCCCATTGAAGTCATGGCTATGCGAGGCATGGAAACCCTTCTTTTCGGACCGATGAAACCGGTCGGACTTATCGATCCTGCTACCGGCAGACAGCCCTATGCGGTGGTACAGCTCCGGCAGGAGAACCGGGAAGCCACGTTGTTCAACATGGTCGGATTCCAGACAAGGCTGGCATGGCCCGAACAGAAACGCATTTTCCGGATGATCCCCGGACTCGAAAATGCCGAATTCGCGAGATACGGAAGTATTCACCGCAACACGTTCATCAAGTCACCAGCGCTTCTTCAGCCTACTCTCCAGCTCCGTTCGTCCGGGCGCATATTTTTCGCCGGCCAGATCACCGGGGTGGAAGGATATATGGAATCAGCGGCCACAGGCATCATCGCCGGAATCAACGCGCTGCGCCACGCATCGGGTCGGGAAACGGTGAGTCCGCCACAGTCGACAGCGATCGGGTCGCTCCTGAAGTATATAACTGCCGCCGAATCTGAAAATTTTCAGCCGATGAACGTCAATTTTGGTCTCTTCCCGCCGCTCGAGAAAAAGCTGCCCAGAAAACTGAGGAGCCAGGCCTACGCGCAACGGGCCCTTGCCGATATGAAAGAATGGATTGAAAAAATAAGCGCCGAATCCTGAATCCCGAATCCCAGGGAAACCTCAATACCATTCGAGCAAAGCTCATTTATTTTTCTGATATATTATCCTTAACCCCTCCAGGGTCAGCATCTCATCGACGACCTCGATGGTTTTGGTCTCCGGAGCTATGATCTTCGCAAGCCCTCCCGTCGCGATGACTTTCGGATTCGCTTTTACTTCCGACTTCATCCGCTCCACAATCCCGTCCACAAGTCCGGCGTACCCGAACATGATGCCCGCCTGCATGCTGCTGACCGTATCCTTGGCGATAATCGACTTCGGCCTGCTGAATTCAACCCGGGGCAGTTTCGACGCTCTCTCGAAAAGCGCCTCGCTCGATATCACAATGCCAGGAGCTATACACCCGCCCATGTATTCTCCCTTTCTGGAGACATAATCGAATGTCGTGGCCGTCCCGAAATCAACGATGATCAGCTCTTCCCGATACTTTTCGTAACCGGCTACGGCATTGACGATGCGGTCCGCGCCGACTTCCTTGGGGTTATCATAAAAGATCGGCATTCCTGTCTTGATGCCGGGCCCCACAATCATCGGCTTTATATCGAAATATTTCAAGCAGAGCGGCTCCAGGATATTAAGCATCGGCGGTACAACGCAGGAGATGATGATGTCGCTGACAGACCTGGAACTGACCCTGGAGGTCTTATATAGATTCAGAATCAGTATTCCGTACTCATCCGCCGTGTGGTCCGCGACCGTCCTGATCCTCCAGCTATGGAGCAGTTTGTCCCTGTCATACAGTCCGAGGACTGTATTGGTATTGCCTACGTCGATGACCAAGAGCATGATTAAAGGCCCCCGTTTGCTCAGCTTCGCTTGTCATAAGTTACATCGCCGGAGATAATCTCTTTTACGCCGTTTCCGGCGATTTGTATGAGAAGCCCCCCTCTTTCGCTCATTCCTGTAACAACCCCTGTTTCGGTCCTATCTCTGGACGTAATCCGCACATGTCTGCCGGCCATGCCCGAGAGCGCCGTCCATCTTTCCCGTACCGCCTCAAAATCTCCAGACAGGAATATTCTGTACCAGCGTCCGAATCCGTCAAATAAGCGCACGATAAAATCCGGCCGGTGGACCTCTGTGCCGATCTCCTGACGCAAAGACGTGGCGCATTCCCTCAGCTCCTCGTCGAATTCATGCCTGAGCATGTTGATATTCACGCCGACCCCGACCACGATAAAATCCACTTTTCCTTCGCCGCTCTTCATCTCGGTGAGAATTCCGCATACTTTTTTCCCGTTGATCAGAACATCGTTCGGCCACTTGAGAGAAACGCCCTCGCGGCAATACTGGATAAGGGTTTCCGCGACGGCAATTCCGGCTACAAGAGTGATACGGGGAGATACTTCCGGCTCTATATCCGGTCTTAAAATAACAGATGTGTAGAGATTGACATAAGGAGGTGATTGCCAGGTGCGCCCCAGGCGCCCTTTTCCTTCTTTCTGTCTGTCAGCAATGACGACCGTACCCTCAGGTGCACCCTGCCCCGCAAGCTCGGATGCATAATCGTTCGTGGAGCCCACTTCTTCCAGGAAAACTATCCTATTGCCGATCAAAGATCCGCAGAGAAGATCCGATAACTCCTTCACATCGATATCCATTCCCAGCCCCGAAAAAGTTTCCCTCGCTTTTCGCCTCTGCAAAAATCCCGGGAGTTACATTCTAATACCTGTCACTTTCAACGATATATCCGCTGCAGGGGCGGAATGCGTTATCGCCCCGACCGATATAAAATCAACTCCCGCCGAAGCGATCTGTTTCACGTTGGATAGATTCACATTACCCGATACCTCGATCAGCGCCTTCCCCTTGATCAGTTGAACTGCTTCCTGCATCTGTTCAAGCGGCATGTTATCCAGCATGATTATATCCGCCCCTGCGGAAAGTGCTTCCCTGGCTTCCTTTAAATCCCTCACCTCTACTTCTATTTTCAGAGTATGTGGAATCCGTTTCTTGGCGCGGAAGACCGCTTCTGCAATACCGCCGGCCGCCTCAATATGATTGTCCTTTATCAGGACCCCGTCATAGAGACCCATTCTGTGGTTGAACCCTCCTCCAACTCTCACGGCGTATTTATCGAGAATTCTGAGCCCCGGCATGGTTTTCCTGGTATCCAGGATCCGCGCTCCCGTCCCCCTCACCTCGTCCACAAATTTTCTTGTCAGTGTCGCTATGCCGCACATCCGCTGCAAGAGATTCAGGGCGACCCGTTCGGCAGTCAGGATATTCACGAGACTGCCCGAAATCTCCACCAGAATATCCCCCGGGCGGGCGGGCTGTCCATCCACCGTGCTCTGATTGAACATGATTTCCCTGTCGTGGAAGAGGAATACTTCTTTGAAAATTTCTATTCCCGCAACCAGCATATCTCCTTTGGCGACGGCCCTCGCAATACCGGTTTCGCCACCGGCCAGAACGGCGGACGTGGTTACATCCCCCGGCCCCCGGTCCTCTTCGAGCGCCTTTTCAATGATCTTTCCTACGATGTACTCTTCCAGCATGGCTCGCCTCCGATTTCACCTATGCGCAGCTTTGCCTGGGCACGCAAGAGATTCTTGATGCCCGACTATATCAGTCATATACACTTAACAGCTAAAGCAACACCTGAAAGAGGAAAACCCCTTCGTGGAATGGACGAGGCAGTGTATGGATTCAACCGGATATGGTCTTGAATTTCTCTGCTGCGGCCTCCAATATACTTAATTTTTCTTTCAACTCCTTGAACCTCGATTCCTCCTTCCTGACGACCGCTTCGGCGGCCTTTTTCTTGAAATCGGAGTTGCTCAACTTTTTCGCCACTATCGAGAGGTCCTTTGTAAGACGTGTAATCTCTTTTTCGAGCCTCATTCTTTCGCCCGCCACGTCGACCACGCCCTCCAGAAAGACATAGACCCTGGCGGAACCCACCACAGCCGTGCCTACACCTTTCGGTTCCTCGGCAACCCGGGTTTCCACGGACAGATCGCTGAGTCTTGCAAGACTGACAATGTATTCCTGCCAGGTCTTAAGCATCTGCGCTGTCCGATCATCGGAAATCGCCACCATCGCCTTCAGTTTCTTCGCGGGAAGGATATTCATTTCCCCGCGTATATTGCGAACGGAGCCGATAATCCCCATGATGAGGTCCATATCGCGGTCTGCATCAGGATCGTACATACTTTTATCCGCTACAGGAAACTCGCTGATCATTACGAAACTGCCGTCCTTTACGAGTTTATGCCAGATTTCCTCGGTCAGGAAAGGCATGAAGGGATGGAGCATCTTTATGGATGCCTGCAGGACCGTGAAAAGAGTATCCTGCGCGGCAAGCTTCTTGCCGGGTTCTTCTCCCCTGTAAAGGACCGGCTTCACAAGCTCCAGATACCAGTCGCAGAATTCGTGCCACAGGAAATGATAAAGCCTTCCGGCCGCGTCATTGAAACGATACTCGTCAAGGCTCTTGGTCACGTCGGCAACAGCGCGGTTCAGCCTGTCTCTTATCCAACGGTCGCACAGTGAATAATCCTGCTTTTCCGGTTTGTGGCCCGCACCGGGGTAGCCCTCCAGGTTCATCAGCGAGAATTTAGTAGCGTTCCATATCTTGTTAATGAAATGCCGGTATCCCTCGATGCGTTCCTCCGACATGCGGATGTCCCTTCCCTGGGCGGTAAAGGCGGCCAGGGTAAACCGGAATGCATCCGCACCGTATTTTTCGATCATCTCGATGGGATCGATAATATTGCCTCTGGATTTACTCATCTTATCGCCTTTTTCATCACGCACGAGGGCATGTAGATAGACATCCCTGAAGGGAACGTCTTTCATTATATACAGGCCCATCATCATCATGCGTGCGACCCAGAAAAAGAGGATATCAAATCCGGTGACCAGAAGGGAAGTGGGATAGAACGTCTTCAGTTCGTCGGTTTTTTCCGGCCATCCCAGTGTCGAAAACGGCCACAGGGCGGAACTGAACCACGTATCCAGTACATCTTCTTCCTGCCTGAGATTTGCGCTGCTGCATTTCGTGCACCCCTTCGGGTCTTCTGAAGAGACGATCATTTCTCCGCATTCATCACAATACCAGACCGGTATCCGGTGACCCCACCATATTTGCCGGGAAATACACCAATCCCTGATATTGTTCATCCAATCATAATAGGTGGCTTCCCATGTGGAAGGAACGAGCCTGGTCTTTCCCTTGATGACGGCCGCGGTTGCAGCTTTCGCCAGGGGTTTCACTTTGACGAACCACTGTTTCGATACGAACGGCTCGATATCCGTTTTGCACCTGTAGCATTTCCCGATGTTATGCGTGTAGGCTTCCTTGCCCGCCAGGTAGCCGCCATTCTCCAGATCGCGGACGATATTCGCACGGGCCGTATAGCGGTCCTGACCCTGGTATTTCCCTCCGTTCTCGTTGATGACGGCGTTGCCGTCCATGATTTTAATGACCTCAAGATGGTGCCTTTCCGCCATGGCGAAGTCCGCTGGATCACACGCCGGCGTAATCTTCACTGCGCCGGAGCCGAATTCCATGGTTACGTAATCATCAGCGATGATCGGTATTTTCCGATTGACGAGAGGAAGGATGACATATTTGCCGATGACGTCTTTATACCTTTTGTCATTCGGGTTGACGGCCACCGCTGTATCTCCCAGCATGGTCTCCGGACGGGTGGTAGCCACCACAATATCCCCCTTCCCTTCCGCGAACGGATAACGGATATTCCAGAGCCAGCTTTTTTCCTCAGTGTATTCGACTTCGAGATCAGATATGGCGGTATGGCAGCGGGGACACCAGTTGACGATATAATCTCCCTGATATATGAGGCCGTCGCGGTAAAGCCTTACAAAAACCTCTCTCACGGCCCTGGACAGCCCCTCGTCCATGGTGAAACGCTCCCGGGACCAGTCACAGGAGCAACCGAGTCTTTTGAGCTGGTTTGTGATGACATTCCCGTACTTTTCTTTCCACTCCCATACCTTCTCGATAAATTTCTCCCTTCCGAGATCATGCCTGGTCATGCCCTGCTTGGCCAGTTCCTGCTCAACCACATTCTGCGTGGCGATTCCCGCATGATCCGTACCGGGCATCCAAAGGGTGTTGTAACCCTGCATCCTCCGGTATCGGACGATAATATCCTGAAGGGTGTTATTCAAGGCATGTCCCATGTGCAGCATCCCCGTCACATTGGGAGGCGGGATGACAATGGAAAACGGTTTCTTCTCACTCTTTGCCGCCGCTCTGAAATAATTACGCTCCATCCAGCGGTCATACCACTTTTGTTCCAGGGCCGCGGGCTCAAAAGAATTGGCTAAAACTTCCCTTTGCATGAAAGTTCCTCACATGAATAGAATGCCCGGCATTTCCATTCCATCTAAAATTTCAGTTCCTCTTTTATCTTCCTGATGACCAGAAGGGCATCTGCGCCGGAAACGGAAGACATGGGGGCGAATTCCCCGGTTGTGAAATCTTTCGGCTCCATGATGCCTCTCGAAGTCACGACCATCACGGCATTAAAGTACGGCAGATCCGGCCTCAGATCCGGAAACGGGGATGCACTGCCGATAAACCTTGTCGCCAGATTCTGATCTCCTGTCAATTTGATCAGTATATCTTCGATCATCATCGCATATGCGGCCTTTGTGATCAGTTCGCCGGGATGGAACGCGCCGTCAGGATAATTTTCCAGGCCCCGGACCCCGATCGCGAGAATGCCTTCCACATCCGCTTTGAGCGGGTGGTCGGCAATATCGGTCGAGGTAAACTTCTGCGCTGCTTTTTGCGACTTCGCTTTTTCCGGATCCTTGAAAGATGTATCAAAGGTCTTGATCGCCCTCTTTTCATAGAGACGGTCTATTTTCAGCTCCTCCATGAAAAGCGCGGCGACATCGGCGCGCGTTATCGCATCAACAATGGCGATCTTCTTGCCTGTCAGTGTCCCGGGCATGGCCCTCTGAATCTTCTGCACTGTTTTCCACTCGCTGTCCGCTTCCTGCATATAGTCGCCGTTCAGGTCCAAAACCTTCGTGAACATCTTCCCCGCTTCACTGAATTCCAGTCCCGTCTTATATGCAATGCCGATATAGTAATAGGCGGCGGAGGATTTCGGGTCAATCTCAATCGCGTCATCGAACGCCGCCCTGGCCTGCTTCAGCCAGTCCTTGTCCTGCCTGCTCATGGTATACAGCCTGATGTTGCCGGTGTGGACAAAGACCTTTTCATCGTTTGTATTGGCATACTTCCAGGCGCTCTTCATGGAATCGAAAGCCGCCTTGAAATCCCCCTGGTATGCTTTCACAAGACCCCGGCCCGCGTACGCCTTCGAATATTTTGGATCGAGTTCGATCGCAAGATTGAACTCCCTCTGGGCTTCCAGATATTTAGCCTGATTCAAGAATTTAATTCCCGTAATCGCATGATGTTCCGGAGTATCAAGCTGGCTGAGCGGCGTCCTGGCCTTGGGAGCACAGGAAGCTATCACAGACCCCGCAAGTAATACGACCAAAAAGATCATTGGATAACGACACTTCCCCTGGCAAATCATACGCTACTCCTTTCGTCGCAACAATGGTAAACGATTGATGACACGCTGCCCCCAGAAAACACGGCGACTTCGTGAAAAGCATTGCATTGCTGATCGGCTCGCAACTTTAAAACCATAAACTCACGGCGCATGCGGTACATGCATATATTTATACCCCTTTGAAGTCAAGGATTTTCAGTTGCCTGCATATGCCTGTCCGGCCCCGGAGACCCCTTTCAGAAATTTCTCGATTCTGGCCTTGATGCCGGTGATATCCGAAGGAACGTACCATTCTATTTCTTCGTCCCTTCTGAACCAGGTCATCTGCCGTTTTGCATAGCGCCTCGTATCGCGCTTCATCCACCTGAGGGCCTCCGCCAGCGGGTATTTCCCTTTCAAGTAGTCGACAATGTACCTGTAATTGAAGGTACACATGGGCTTGAGCGTTTCCCCGAAACCGAGTTTCAGGAGCGTTTCCACCTCTTCCACCAGCCCTTTTCGTATCATGTCCTCGCATCTGCAGTCGATATCCCGGTATAAACGGCCCCTCTCTTTAATTAACCCGATTTTCAGACATTCGTACGGCCTTTTCCTGAAGCCGTGATCATTCTGCTTCTTTACGATGGATTGACCGCACAATGTATACACTTCGAGGGCGCGGATCATGCGCACCGTGTCGTTCGGCTTTATCCGGGACGCCGCTTGCGGGTCTTTTTCTTTCAACTTCCGGTAAAGATATTCTTTGCCGAACAAACGCAGTTCCTCCCGGTATTGCCCGCGAAGCTCGCTGTCGGCGCCCGGACCTTCGAAAAGACCCCCGGTCAGCGCCCGGATATACAGGCCTGTACCGCCGACCAGGAAGATATTCCTGTCTTCCTTCTCCAATTCGCGGACGGCCCTGTCGGCCAAATCGACGAAGACAGCCGCATTGAAATCCTCATCGGGGTCGACAACGTCGATAAGATGATGCCGGACGGCGGACATCTGCTCGCGAGTGGGCTTGGCCGTACCGATATCCATGTGCCTGTATACCTGCATAGAATCCGCACTGATGATCTCACCGCCGTAGTCAAGGGCAAGGCGGATCGCGAGCTCGGTCTTGCCGACCCCGGTAGGCCCGACAATGATGATGATTCTTGGTTTTTCGGGCATAATTCCAATCATTAGCGAGGCTGTGCGATAAGCGTTTTTCTAACTCTGGGGCCTATTTTCGTCTGAACAGCCTGCCCAGTTCCCCCGGGCCGAACCGGATATAGACCGGCCTGCCGTGCGGACAGGTGGAAGAAAAGGGTGTAGAATCCAGATCCCGGCACAACTGTTCCACCTCAGTCTCTGTCAATGCATCATGAGCCTTCACAGCGCCTTTGCAAGATATCATTGCAAGTATCTTTTCCCCCGTTTTTCCGATCTCTACGGACTTCCCCATATCAGAAATCTCGGCCATTATATCCGCAATGACTGTCCTGATGTCCGAACGGGAAATCATATCAGGTATTGATTTTATCACAACTGTCCCCCCGCCCAGAAATCCTATTTCCATTCCAAATCCGCCGAGTATTTCCGCACAATCCATGAGTGCGGCCTCTTCTGCAGGTGACATTTGAATCACCTCCGGTATAAGAAGCCGCTGCCCGTTTATTGAGCCGGCGGTCTTTTTCAGCCTTTCGAACAGAATTCTCTCGTGGGCGGCATGCTGATCTATCATTACCATCCCGTCGTCGCCGGATGAGAAAATCAAGTAAGTCCCCGCTATTTGCCCGATATACGAAAGGGAGGAAAAGAAGGAATCGTGGCCCGCGGCACCGCTCTCCTGGAACGGCTCAGAGTCCTCACAAACAAATCCGTTTACGCCTGCCCGCGCATAAAGGCCCCTGTTGAAAAGCGGACGGGATGGACCCGAACTGATTATGTAGCGCTTTTCCGGCTCCATGCGGCCGGTCCCCCGCGGCAGGGAGCGGCCAGATCCGCTCTGTCCCATGCTGCAAAAGGCGAGCGCTTCTATGAGGCTCTCCAGGACGGCTCCGTAAACTTTCCCGGGTTCCCTGAACCGGATTTCCATTTTTGCCGGATGGACGTTCACGTCGACATCGTCATAGGACAGATCGACAAACAAAACAGCGGAAGGATAACGCCCGTCTTCGATTACGCCCCTGTACGCGTTTATAACGGCGCGGCTTATAAGGCTGTCCTTCACATACCTGCGATTGACGTATAAATAAATATTTCTTCTATTGGACCTGGTAATACCCGGGCCGGAGATAAATCCGCTTACATGCACATCCTGCTTCACAGTATTCACCGCGATGAGGTTCTTCCCGTAATCATCTCCCAGAACAAGAGAAACCCGCTCCGACGGGTCCGCTGTCGCGGGGATGCTGGAGATCATTTTGCCTCCGGAAAAAACCCGGATCTTGACATGCGGATTAGCTATGGCCAGGCGGTTAACCACCTCCATGCAATGCGCCTGCTCGCTCGCGTCTTTCTTCAAAAATTTCCTCCGCGCCGGCACAGTCTCGAACAGGTCTTTCACGATAACGGACGTACCCGGCGGGCAGCCCGCCTCCGATATTTCAGAAATCCGCCCGTTTTCCACAATCGCCCGGGTTCCGGAAACGGAATCTCTGGTCCTTGAGAGCAATTCGATCCGGGAAACAGCCGCTATACTCGGAAGGGCTTCCCCCCTGAATCCAAAAGATCGGATATGAAACAGGTCCTCGAATTTTGCTATCTTGCTTGTTGCATGCCTTCCGAAAGCAAGAGGAACATCCACGCTATCCATGCCGGTCCCGTTATCAACAATGCGGATCGCCTCTTTCCCCCCCTTTTCCAATTCTATCCTGACATCATCCGCGCCTGCATCCAGTGCGTTTTCCAGGAGCTCCTTCACTACGGACGCCGGCCTTTCAACGACTTCGCCCGCCGCGATTTTATCAGACAACTCCTTCGACAGGACAGTTATTCTCCCCATGATTCAAGACCTCTTCTTCGACCCCGCCCTTGAGAAGACATTGAAAAGCCGCCGCAGAGGCACATTTTCTTCGCCTATAAAACAAAGACCGCAGCACCTTACTCGCGGCGACTGCGGTCAATATCCAGGGCCGATTCCGGAAGAACGCAAATGGAAATGTAAAACCGTCTATATATTCCCGGCAACGCCTCCGTTTCGCGATCCCGGACATATCTCCTCCGTGGGACATTTGTCGCGGGTCTGCACAAGAATGAAAGCTCAATCAAGCACTATCATGACCCTGGCTTTTTTCATGAACGTCAGATTCTCGGATGCGGACCTGATCTTCCCGGCGTCATCATTGCTGATGATAATGTTGGCACGGCCCGGACCGTCGGTCTTTATCCCCTTCACGGTAATTGGATTATTGGTCACGCGGGGATTACTCTGGGCGGCGGTGAGATCCCTGGCATATCCGCTCATCCCCTGCTGGACTGCGAATTCCCTGTCAACCAGCATGGAGCCGTAGACTTCCTGGCCGGCCTCATCCACGATTTTAGGCGACATGGCGGGCCTGGCCTGAATGCCCCGTGCATCAACTACCATTCCGGTGAAGACGACCCCGGAGGAAGGTGCGGCAGGAGTCGTGATCTGGGGACCTGCCGGCACAGCCGCTGCGGGCTGGGGTGCAATCGGTGGGGCCGCCCTGTCGAACTGCTCGGATTTCAGAACCCTGGGAATGGGAAGAACAGCCTGCGCGAAATCACCGTTCAAGGACATCCTGAGGGTTACTTCCACTGTTCCGTCGGAGAGATAATCTCTCTTCACAACCTGGGCTCCTTTAACGAGACCTTCAACCTGAGCCCTGATCACGTCGTTTGATACGGTGAAATCCCTGACTTCCGTAGCGGCATCGACTCTGACACCTTTAACTATTTCGAGCAGGTTGCGATAAGCATCCACCTGTGCCGCCCTGAGCGCCATCGGACGGGCCTGCGGCTTTCCATAAAACCTTTCCGGGGGCGCACCGATTCCGGTCGCCTCAACGATTCCGGCCGACCAGTTCACTTTCCCATTGGTCCCTATTTGCTCGATCACATCAGCAGGTTGGGTAAAACCCTGGTTCGCCCAGAAGACCACGGCGACAAAGAGGACACAACCCCCTATGATGCTGATCATCGCGGAATGCTTCGTCTTCATAACTCCTCCTTATACAATTGTGGAAACAACACAGTCCAGAAGCTGCTGGTGTCAGCCGAATTTCTCCTATGGAAGGCGACAATAGCAAAAAGGCAAACCTGTTGCAACAAGGTTTTTACTTGCCGCCTGATACAGTCCGCCACGCCTTTTCGTCATAGGCATTATCCTCCGGCTTATTCAGGTAAGGCTCGAAATTGATGTGTTCCTTATCCCCCCAGATCAGGTTCCTGTCGGGAGGGGCCTTCCCCCACCAGTTAAGCCTGGCATCGATGTAAATCGAGGAAAACGCCTGTATGGCTACAGTATTATTGATAAAATTATTATAATTAATCACCGGCCTCGACATGCCGACACACTTGATTGCCCCTTCGCCGAGATTTCCGGCAAAGGTATTGTAGAAGATTTTCGGCGAGGAGTCGTTTCTGCAGTAAATCCCGCTCTGCGCGCTGTCGCCTATATAACACTTGGTGATTTCAGGACTTCCGAAATGGACATCAAGAGCCGTATCGGCGTATTTGATTATGCAGTGCTCCAGAAAACTGCTCACCCTCGTCTTGTGCATAAACTGGATAGCGCTTGTATACGCGCCGGGTGAAGGGGCTGATCCCGACGCGGTAAAGATGATGGGGTTGCCCCGCGTTCCCCTGGCGATCACTCCTGCGTCTTTCAGCAAAATGGACGTATTAGGATCGAAATTGATCTGTACGCCCGGTTCAATATAGAGAACCGCTCCCTGATCGAGTACGAAATCGCGCGTCACCCTGTAGGGGCTGTTCGACAGTGTCAAAAGCACATCCGATTTCACCGTCCCGCCCAGGGGCGAGGAAAATATGGGAAGCGCGACGGGTTTCCCCTCGGGATAGGCGGCGCTGAGGACCGATCCGATATCTATGCGCCCCTTTATCCTCGCGAGGATAGCCGGCCCGCTTGATGTACCCCACCAGTTATTGCGGGCGTTGACCGCTTCACCGGACGCCTGCGCGGCCATATCCACCAGCCGGTTGTCATAAATGCTGTTTTCCCGAATGACCGCCTGACTGTTCTCTACGGTTATCCCCGGACCGCGATTCTGGATGATGGTATTGCGTTCCAGAACCGGAGCGGAATCCCTGACAACAATCCCTTTCCCGTTATCCCGAATGAGATTTTCCGTCACTGTCGGAAGCGCCCCGCCGACTGCGGTAATGCCCGATTCGCTGTTTCCGTGTATAAAATTTTTCCTGATCTGCGGCTTCGAAAAGGATCCCGCAATCATGATGCCGGCGGAATTCATCGTCAACTCGGAGTCTGCAATGCGGGGAGAAGACGCCTGGCAGGAAACGGCCGCCCTGGCGTTTTTGATCCTGCAGTAGCTCAGGGCGTTGTCTTTTTCCCGCGTGTTCACAAAACTGATCCCTTCCCATTTCGCACCCTCGACGGCGTCAAAGGTGATGACGCTCTCTTTGTCTCCCGCGGCGCTGATTCGTCCTTCCACGATAAGACCGCCGCCTCTCGAGAGTATCTCCGTACCCGGTTCTATTTTAAGCACGGCCTTGTCTTTGACGACCACCGTCTTTTCAATGATATACGGACTTGATCCTGCATACCAGACTGTATCCGTTTCTATGATACCGGATATGCGAGTGGGGCCGGGCGCCACGGGCATTCCCGCAATTGCGTCCGTTTTTTCACTTTCATTTCCCGCCAGGTCGACCGCGGAAATTTTGTAGTAATACTTCTGAAAATTGGTGAGTCCCTGGTCGCGATATTCGTTGGCTTCCGTCTTCGCCAGCTCCGTGTAGCCGGTCAGGGGTGTGTTGCTGCGGTAAATGCGGTAGCCCGCCATGTCCGCATCCATGTTCCTGTCCCACTTCAAAACGACAAAGGCATTGCGCCCGACGGTCGTCGCGTTGGCGGGTCTGGCCGGCGGTGTTGTATCGAGAGTCACTGTCCCGATGGCATCGACCCAGTCGGCCCGATTGCCTGAACGATCCGTAAGATGACCGGTGACAATGGCCCGGTCTACATTATCTCCAGGCACAATCCTGTAAATGCCTCGATATCCCCCCGGCTCGACTTCCTTCATCTCGATTCCCTTCCTGTAAGCGCCGATATCGAAGGTGGCCTGCATGCCTGGATCACCCTGGATTACAACCACGATCTCGTCGCCTGCCTTCTTCGGTAGATTGTCCGTGTTCTGGTAAAGGAAGGTGATGGACGGGGGCCGGGTGGCTTCGGCTATGGTCGGCTGCGGGATGGTTTTCACCATATCCCGGAAGAGGTCGTCGCATGCCCGCAGCAGTTGGATTTCCCTCACATTCATGGCGGTGGCGATCACGGTGGCGATCAGGCCGACCGGCGTAGTGGATATCCCCCCTTCGTGATACCTCGCCACATGCCGCCCGCTCCAGAGGAAATGCCCTGTTTTCGAGTCGTACATCTTAACCTCGGCACCCACTGAAACCTGCGAATAGATGCCAGCGAATACTCTGTCGAAGTGAGTGATATTGCCGTATACGACGGCGTCCGCCTCGAGGAGCTTACCCAGTTCCTGGGGAGATTTCTTGTTGATGACCTCCGGGTCGGTCAATTCCGCTTTCTTCAGCATGCTGTCCACCCGGTACCATTCGATGCCCTTATATGTGGTCGAGCTGAAATGATTATAGAACCCGCGCCGGACTACATCGGAACCCTCTTTGCTCTGAGAACTGTTCACAAAAGGAAGCACGGCGACTGTTTTAGGCATGTGGTCCTTCAGATAAGGATCGACTTTGTACGTCCCCTTGAAGGGATTCGTAATCTGCGGACTTATTTTCGTCTCCTGAGTGGCTATGAGGCAACCCTGAACGGCAATAGCGAGCGCCGCTGCCAGCAGCAGCTCCAGCAAGGAATGTTTCTTCATGAAATCCTCCTTAAAATGTGCCTGAAGTCTAATGCCCGATATCAAAAACTTTTCAGCTCAGGTGCTCCACTCCCCTCAGCGCGTTTTCAGGATCCCTGATCACTTCTCCGTGTCCGGGATAGACGGCCACCGGCTTGATCTCTTTTTCGAGTCTGAAAAAAGTCTCCATAATCGTGTCGCTTCTCCAGTGAAATCGATTCACTCTTCCGCGGCCGCCTTTTTTAAGATTCACAATGAAATCCCCGCAAATCAACTCCCGGGTCCCGGAATGATAAAACGATACCGAGTCCTCCGTGTGTCCGGGCGTATCGATCATCTCCCATTTTCCAAAGCCTGTGGCCGCGCGGCGATCACACGAGCCGCCCATGCAGAGAATCCTCTCCCGGCCGTAAAGGAGCCGGACCCGGCTCCGGATGATCGGCAGGGGAATACCCGCCAGTGTTTCGAAATGGAGATGGGATGCTTTTCTTACGTATCGGGCGCTGGCCCATGAAGCGGGATAAAGGGCGTTCCTCCAGTTCTTCATGAGAGATATTTTCGCACGACCATCGATATAGTCTCCAACCCGGTAATTGAACAATACCCTGGTGGAAGGGGGACATTTTTTTAAAAGAGCCGCGATTCCTCCTATATGGTCGATATGAAAATGGGTTGCCGTTATATACCGCAAATCAGCCAGATCCCGTTTCAATTCGCCGATAATGAATTCCTCAACGTCGTCCGCACAGCCGGTATTGCCTACATCAACCGCCATTAAACCTTCGGTCTCGCAGATGATGTACGTTCTGGCGAATCCCGTCGCGGGTATGGGATGTACCATGCGGATGCATCACTTATGGACAGTAATTCAGCAGCCTCGCTGCCGTGTCCTGATAAAATACACAGTGCTTCAACTTCCCGGCAGGTCCATGTAATCTTTTAATGCGATCTGCCAGAAACGCATGATCTTGTGCGAATCGGATGAAAACCTGCGGCAACTCAAGACGGAATATCTTGGACGCATGGCTTTTCTCACCAGTTCATCCGATGTTATCGGCCTGATTTCCACATCTCTCAAACCGGCATACTCCAGTATCTTGAGGGCGAATTCATACCAGGTGCATGTCCCCCTGTTGGTAATATGGTAAATGCCGGCATGGTCCGCCTCGATGAGGGTTTTGACGGCCCCGGAAAGATCTACAGTATAAGTCGGAGAGCCCCGTTGGTCGTTGACGACTTCCAGCTTTTTCACAGTCCTCGCTTTTTCAACAATCGCCTTTACGAAATTCTTCCCGTTTTTCCCGTAGAGCCATGCAGTCCTGATAAGGATGAAATTCCTGGAAAGCTCCCGCAGGTACATTTCACCCTGCAATTTCGATCGACCGTAGATATTGATCGGATTCGGCAGGTCGCTCTCGATATACGGAGTCGTCTTCGTTCCATCAAAGACGTAATCCGTGCTGAAGTGCACAATCTTTATATTTCTCTCCCTGCAGGCCAGGGCGATGTTTCTGACCCCTTCGGCGTTGACAGCCAAGCATCTTTTCTCATCGGATTCACAGCCGTCCACATCGGTATAAGCGGCGGCGTTTATGACGGTGTCGGGACAGGCTTCCCCGATGATCGACCGGCAATCCGATTCGGAAGTGATGTCAAAATCTTCGATGTCCTTGCCCGTAACCTCATGCTCTCCCCTTAATCTCGCGACGAGATCGCTTCCAAGCATCCCTTTGTGGCCGAGTATTAATATTTTCATAATAACCTCACGCAGGATGTCCAGCAGGATACTGTTCAAAAATGCTCAAGATGCAAAGCCCGATTCAGGCTGAAGGCACAAGGCTAACGGCTAACAGGCTGCCTAGTATTTCACTTCCTTGAGAAACAGGCCCTGAGGAGGGGCTGTAGGCCCCGCGAGAGTCCTGTCTTTGGCTTTCAGGATCGATTCGAACCCGCTTGGACCGATTTTCCCTTTTCCGGCATAAACCAGCGTACCTATGATATTCCTGACCATATGTTTCAAAAACCCGTTCGCCTCAATTTGAAACTCGACCATACCCTGGTCGTCCTTTTCCAGAGAGACATCTATTACTTCTCTCTCATAACTTCTGGAATCATTGCCGGCGGCGCAGAAAGATGAAAAATCGTGGACCCCTTTGAGCATGATCGCGCATTCTTTCATGTTCTCGATGCAGAGCGGGTCATGAATAAACCAGGAATAGTTCCGGTAGAGCGCCGGGCGGACAGACCGGTTGTCGATTCTGTAAAGATAGACCTTGCTCTTTGCGCTGTATCGTGAATGGAATTCCCATTCCACTTCTGTGAGATCTTTGACGGCTATGTCAGGAGGAAGAAGGCTGTTTATGCCACGAAGAAGATTGATTTCCGGGATTCTTGATGCGGTCTTGAAATTAGCCACCTGGTTCAGGGCATGAACGCCGGCATCCGTCCTGCCCGAACTGATCAAGTGGATTTTCTCCTGAGTGATTACAGCGATTTTTTCCTCCAGTGTCTGCTGTATTGTCGATTGTCCGCTCTGCCGCTGCCATCCGTAATATCCGGTACCGTCGTATTCTATTATCAGTTTGATATTTCTCATAATGCTCTGAGGCTTACCAGCCGGCTTATTCCCGCCTTCCCGGGTTTGCGGCATTTATCTCAATGAAAGAAAAGGGCACAAAGGCCTTTCCGTCGCCTTTTGCCCTTCCCCAAACCCGAGCCCCGGGCATTCGCCGCCTATGCGCAAGATTTCAACGCGCTGACGGCGGGAAGGTCCTTGCCTTCCAGGAGTTTTATAAACGCGCCCCCGCCTGTCGATATATAGGACATGTTGTCGCTTTCCCCGGCCTTGTCGATGGCGATATCGGTATCCCCGCCGCCTACAATGGACAATGCGTAAGAACTCCCCACGCTGTGAGCCAGAGCGGAGGTGCCCCTGCTGAAGGCGTCTATCTCAAAGACCCCCATCGGCCCATTCCACACGATGGTCTTCGCGTTGCTGAGCGCTTCAGTAAATACCGTAATCGTAGCCGGACCGATATCGAGAGCCATCCACTGAGAATTGATTTCCTGGATGGGAACGATCTTCGTTTCCGCATCCTGGCGCATGTCTTCAGCGACGACGCAGTCAACAGGAAGGTAAAACTTGACTCCGGACTCCCTGGCCGACTGCATAACATCCCTGGCTTTATCAATCAGATTTTCTTCGATCAGCGATTTGCCGACTTCATAACCCTGTGCCTTGAGAAATGTAAAGGCCATGGCCCCGCCGATGATCATCTTATTGACTTTCCTGACCAGATGAAGGAGCGTTTCCAGTTTGCCGGACACTTTCGATCCCCCGATAATGGCGACCAGCGGACGTGCGGGATTCTCCAGGGCCTTGCTGAAATAATTCAATTCTTTTTTCATCAAAAATCCCGCTCCGCACTTTTTAATGTATTTCGTGATCCCGACATTGGAAGCATGGCTTCGATGGGCATTGCCGAAAGCATCGTCTATATAGACATCCGCATAACCGGCCAGCTCCTTCGCGAATGCATTGTCATTGGCTTCTTCTTCGGGATGAAACCTCAGGTTCTCCAGAAGAAGAATATCTCCATTTTTCATTTCCTCGATCAATTTTCTGACTTCCGGGCCCACACAGTCGCTTGCTGTTTTGACTTCTTTGCCGAGCAGGCGTGAAAGCCGCTTGGCAACAGGAGCAAGGCTCAATTTGTCCACGTACTTCCCTTTCGGCCTGCCCAGATGTGAAATAATGATAACCTTGGCATTCTCGTCGAGAGCGTAATTGATCGTAGGGAGGGTCGCCCTGATTCTTGTATCGTCCGTTATATTGGCTTCCTTATCCAGAGGAACATTGTAATCAAACCTGAAGAGCACCTTTTTGCCCCGGATATCCATTTCATCGATGAATTTCATGTCAACTCCTCTCCAAAAGTAATAGCGGAATGAAGCCCTTTCAACAGCTCGTTAATATATCGATTTGGCCTGAGAAGGTCAAGGGAAAGATAAACAGTCTCTGCAATTTCCCATTGCATTGATGAAAGACAAATGCTAATTATGACTGCTTTAACACTTCGCAAAGGGAGAGAGGAAATGGGACTCACAGAAGACAGAATAAGGGAATTTGAAGAGAGGAAAACCCGGCTCATGACCATGGGCGGGGAGCCGATGATAAAAAAACAACATGAGATGGGAAAACTCACCGCCCGCGAGCGGCTGGATATCCTCTTTGACAAGGGGACATTCCAGGAAGTCCAGCTTTTTGTAAAGCATCGTTCGACGCTCTTCGGACTTGCCGGCAAAGAGATCAATGCCGACGGCGTAATCACCGGATTCGGAAAAGTGAACGGTAGGACCGTATTCGCGGCGGCGCAGGATTTTACAAGCGCAGGAGGAAGTCTGGGCGAAATGCACGCAAAAAAAATATGGAAGGTGATGGATATGGCGGTCGATGCGAGAAAACCCTTCGTAGCCCTGAACGACTCAGGCGGCGCGCGAATCCAGGAAGGCGTGCCCGCCCTGGACGGTTACGCGGGCATCTTTTATCGCAACTCGGTCGCCTCCGGATACATCCCCCAGATCACGGCGATCATGGGCCCGACAGCGGGAGGCGCTGTCTACTCGCCTGCGCTGACCGACTGGGTTTTCATGGTCAAAGGAAGCAGCTACATGTATATCACGGGCCCTGATGTCATCAAGGCGGTGATCGGCGAGGAGGTCACCCATGATGAACTGGGAGGCGCGTTGGCCCACGCGACAAAAAGCGGTGTCTGCCATTTCGTTACGGAAAACGATGAAGATTGCCTGAACAAGATCAAGACATTGCTGTCTTTTCTGCCCGATAGTTGCCACAGCCCCGTTCCGGTCGCCTCCTGCGATGATTCGCCTGATCGGGAATGCGGAGAGCTGGATAAGATAATCCCCGATAAACCGACACGGGGTTACGATATGAAAAAAATAATAACGACTGTGGCCGACAACGGCATCATCTTCGAGCCCCACGAATTATGGGCGAAAAACATGGTGGTCGCCTTCATCCGGATTATGGGCCAGCCGGTCGGGGTCATAGCCAATAACCCCAGATTCGATGCCGGCGTCCTCGACACAAAGGCATCCGACAAGGCGTCAAGATTCATCCGGTTCTGCGATGCATTCAATATTCCCCTGCTGACCTTCGCGGATGTGCCCGGTTACATGCCCGGAACAAACCAGGAGTGGTCGGGTATCATCAGCCACGGAGCCAAACTTCTCCATGCGTACTCCGAGGCCACGGTCCCGAAGATTACAGTCGTTACACGCAAGGATTACGGCGGGGCTTATATCGGAATGTGCAGCAAGTATCTCGGCGCGGATTATGTAATGGCATGGCCGTCCGCGGAAATCGCGGTGATGGGGGCCGAAGGAGCGTGCAACATCATCTACCGCAGAGAAATAGCCGCAGCGGAGGATCCTGTAAGCAGGCGCAAAGACCTCGTCTGTGCTTACGAGGAACAGTTCAATAACCCCTACTTCGCCGCCAGCATGGGGATCATCGAGGAAATCATCGCCCCACGGGATACAAGAAAAAGGGTGGCGGTCATTCTCGATGCTTTCAAGAACAAAACGCAGTCGAGGCTGGACAAGAAACACAACAATATTCCTCTGTAAATCGAGGCAGGCGGGGCCTTACAGTCCCGCCTGCACGCAAATGCCGCCATGACCGGACGCAGCACTGTTCTTCGCGGAATCCCCGAACTGGACGGGCTTTTCGAAATATGCATCATTGCGTTCCGAAAGAGGGTCGTCCTGCAGACAGAGCTCCGAATACCAGAGGATCGCGCAATACAGAACAGCACAGAATAAGAACAGCCATCTCCAGATCCGCTTCTTCATGAATGCGCCGCCTTGTTCGGAATGAAATCCTACATACAAACTCTTCCGCTGCTTCATTTCAACCGCCGATGACTATCCCCGCGGCAGGATGCAATAGGTCCTGGATACACACCGGTCTGCCAGGTGGTCGAGGCTTCTCGAGACGTAATAATTAATGGGGATAGCGAAAAAAGTCACAAGCAAAATCCAGATCACCACCTGCCACAATAGGTTCAACTCGAATTTCCCGGACATTTCAGCATCCTCCTGATCCAGAACGTTTCAGGCAATCAAATCCCTTGAGGTATATTTCCGTTGAGCAAATGACATGCCCATCCTCTCATCAAATCATATGTGTTTGTAATCATTGCCTTTTTAATGAGAGGAGCAGAGGTCTGAAAAAGGCGGTTTGAAGGGAATTTCATACACACGAAGAAAAGCATACATTATGCTTCGGCAAGCTCAGCATAACAACATACACTAATCCTGACTTTTAACGAGACTGTCATCTTTGACGGGAAATAGAAAAAATCCGGATATGCAGGATTTTTCCTGCACATAAAAGATGCTTCACTGAATTACTTCCCGGCTCAATTTGGTTTTTGTGAAAATCGATCCACCTGTCCCGGCTCGGGGTCGCAGCTAATGGCTCGAGCTTTCAGCCTTTCAGCCTGGGGCTGCAGTTATCTGCATTGCTTTCCTGATCCGGTTAAGGACAGAGTCTCTTCCCAGCATTTCAACGACTCTGTCAAGTTCAGGTCCCAGGAGCGACCCCGTTATGGCCGCTCTCAGAGGCATGAAGAGTTTTTTGCCCTGCATACCATACCTGGCCTGGACCTTTTTGATCGCGCATTTGTAAAGGTCGTCTTCTCCCGAACATTCAGATAGCATGGCCTCATGGAAGGCTCTCACGACATTTCTGGAATCGGCTTCGCGCAGAAGCGCCACGGCCTCTTCGGACAGCTCGTACTTGTCATCAAAAAAGATACCCATGTATTTCCTGATATCGGAAAGCGTGACGAGATTTCCCCTGACCGTCCCGACCACCCCTTTCAGCCACTCGTAATCCAGGGTTTCAGTATCAAGGCCGCTTTCTCTCATATAGGGCGTCAGCAGCCGTGTCAGGGCATCGATCCCGTATTTGCGGATATAAACGCTGTTCATCCACTTCAATTTGTCTTCGTCAAAGATCGCGCCGCTCCTGCCGGCCCTTTCCAGAGAAAAATTTTCAATCAGCTCGCCCCGGTCGAAAATCTCCTTTCCTTCCGCAAAAGAACTGCCGAGAAGTGAAAGATAATTGAGCAGGGCCTCGGGCAGAATACCCATTCGCCGGAAGTCGGCAACAGCCACGGAACCATGTCTCTTGCTCAGTTTCGCCCTGTCCTTTCCCAGGATCAGGGAGTGATGGGCAAAAAGAGGCGGCTCAAAATTGAAGGCGCGATAAAGGAGAATTTGTACAGCGGTATTGGACAGGTGGTCCTCGCCGCGTATCACATGACTGATTTTCATGTGATGGTCGTCGATGACCACCGCGAAATTGTATGCGGGAATGCCGTTCGAGCGGACGATGATGAAATCGCCTATGGCGCCGCTCTCAAATTTCATGGGGCCGCGGATCAGATCGTTAAACACGATCTGCGCCTCCTCAATTTTGAAACGATACGCAGGCCTCCTGCCCCGCGCTTCGAGTCTTTTTCTGTCCTCCAGGGAAAGTTTCCTGCACTTTCCCATGTACCTCGGCATCAACCCGCGCGAAAGTAGGCTTGTGCGCTCCGCTTCCAGCTCCTCTTCCGTGCAGTAACACGGATAGGCCTTGCGCTCGCTTATCAACCTGCTCAGATATTCCTTGTAGAGATCGAGCCTCTTGGACTGATGATAGGGCCCATAATCCCCGCCTTTTTCGGGACCCTCGTCCCAGTCGATGGAAAGCCATTGCAGATCACCGATGATCCTCTTCTCATATTCTGTGGATGTCCTTGTACGGTCAGTATCTTCTATTCTCAGAATCAGGGAGCCTTTGTAATGTCTCGCAAAAAGCCAGTTAAAAAGAGCTGTCCTGGCGTTGCCGACATGGAGATCCCCCGTCGGAGACGGCGCAAATCTGACCCTTGGCTTGTCTTTCATCCATTATCTTCCGGTTTTCTTGATCACTGTCACGACGGCTATTACCGCAATACCCTCGCCTCTTCCGGCAAATCCCATGCCTTCATTCGTCTTGGCCTTCACATTGACCGAGGATGCATCCACAGCAAGCAGCCGGGATATATTCGCGACCATGGGAGCGAAATAATCCACCAGCTTCGGCTTCTCGAGAATGACCGTAGCATCGATATTGTTCAGACAGTACCCCTTGTTCTCCATAATTTTTTTTACGCGCTCAAGGAGCACCATGCTTGAAATCCCGCTGTAGGCGGGATCCGTATCCGGGAAATGAACACCTATGTCGCCGGCACCTACCGCACCCAGAATGGCGTCGGAAACGGCGTGCAGGAGAGCATCCGCATCGGAGTGGCCTGCAAGCCCGCGGTCGGAAGGTATCTCCACCCCCCCAAGGATCAGCTTTCTTCCGGCGACCAGCGTGTGGCTGTCGTATCCAAGGCCTATTTTGAGCATGAATGTTTTCCTTTCAGAATGAACTCTCCGTAAGCAAGATCATCGGGCGTCGTGATCTTTATATTCTCATACGATCCCGGCATCACAAAGACTTCCATGCCCATCCTCTCGACGAGAGAAGCATCGTCCGTAGCGTAGTAGCCGTCAGCACAGGCGCGCCGGTGCGCTTCCACAATAATTTCTCTTTTGAATACCTGGGGCGTCTGCGCAATCCAGAGCCCTTCTCTTTTCAGCGTCTTCCCGACACGCCCTTCTTTATCGACGCGCTTGATCGTTTCTTTTACGGGCACGCCCAGCGTGACGGCGTTGCACTCCAGGCCCTTCAGGATGACCCGGTCGATAATTTCCCCCGTTATGAAAGGCCTTACGCCATCATGAATCGCCACGAATCCGACATCAGCGGCAACGGCGTCCAGGCCGTTTTTGACGGAGTCCTGTCTTTCCCTTCCTCCGGGCAGAATATGTTTCACCTTGGAAAGGCCGTATTTCGAGACGATCATTTCCCTGGTAAATTCAATGTCCGCCCCGGGGACGACAAGCAGGACGTGATCGATACGTTCCGCGGATTCAAATTTCCTCAACGTATGCACAAGGACGGGCAGATTATCAAGCAGGAGAAATTGCTTGCCGGGGCCGTTCCCCATTCTCTTCCCCGCTCCCCCCGCGGGTATGACGGCAGCGACTTTCATGACTCGGATTTAAGGCGAAGCGCCAATGGCTCCAACATCTCAACTTCCCGGCTTATATTTTTGATCCTTCAGCCTGTATTTTTTATACAAGAAAGCCCGAGGTCTTTACTGCCCCGGGCTTCTCCGGTTTTTTATTGCTGCGAAATCGCTCCTAAAGAATTTCTCTCCGAAGCCGCTTCCTTGAGTTCGGAAAAGATCATCCGGCCGGCCGTCGTCTGGAGAACGCTTGTAACCAGAACTTCCACGTTCTCGCCCAGGTGTTTGACGGCGTTATCGACAATGACCATCGTGCCGTCGTCGAGATAGGCCACCCCCTGCCCCGGCTCTTTTCCTTCCTTGATGATTTTGACAAGCATCGCCTCGCCAGGCAGAACGACCGGTTTCAGCGCATTGGCGAGTTCGTTTACATTCAGAATTTTGATCCCCTGCAATTCGGCCACTTTGTTCAGGTTGAAATCATTCGTGATGATTTTTCCGCTCATTTTTTTGGCCAGGGCTATGAGTTTGGCGTCAACGCCCTTGATTTTGGGAAAATCGTGATCCGCTATCTCGATATTGATGCCCACGCCTTTCTGCATCCGGTTTAAAATATCGAGGCCCCTTCTGCCCCGCGATCTCTTCATCGAGTCGGAGGAATCGGCGATGTGCTGCAATTCATCCAGCACGAACCGCGGCACAATAAGATTGCCTTCGATAAAACCAGTCTCACAGATATCCGCGATCCTGCCGTCGATGATAACGCTGGTATCCAGTATCCGGTAGTCTCCGCTTCTTACCGTTTTCGAAGAACCGAAAAAGGGAAAAGAAAATTCTTCACTTTTTTTCGACCCGATGACAAGTCCAAGATACCCCATTGTACAGGTCAGTATTACATATATCCAGGGGACGACTTCCTGTTTCTCCCATATGCTGACGAAACTCAAACCATAGGCAAAAAGAAAAGCGATTAACAGACCGATGATGGTCCCGATTACGCCTCCGAATATGATTCTCAAGGAAACTTTCCTTATGCCTTGCTCAATTTGTATAACGAATATTGCGACTAAGAATCCTAATAATGACCCGAGCAAGGAAACAGGGAATCCGAAATATTTGAAGGCGATAAAGTAACCGCTTATCGAACAGGCCAGAATTAAGAGAAACCTAATTACGAACTGAAACATATAGCCTCCTTTCACAGAATGTGTTTCCCTTACAGTATCTATTTGCGATTTTTCAAAGAACCTGTCGAGAAACAAGCAATAGAAAAAAATTAATTAAATTATGAATAATATCAGTGCACGGGGAATAATGCGTTAATATCCTCTTCTATTTTGGTCTCTTCTTTGCGGCAGGCAACCGATATTTCCTTGATCAGAAGATTCTTTGCTGTATCCATCATCTTCCTCTCACCGAAGGAGAGATCCTTGTCATTCTTCAGTATGCATAAATCCCGCAAAACCCTGGCGACCTCGTATACCGAGCCGGTTTTAATCTTTTCGAGATAATCGCGATATCTCTTGTTCCAGGTCTGCTTGTCTATCGTGACTTCCTTGTCTCTGAGGATTTCATATATCTTGGGGATTTCCTTTTCGGAGATAACTTCCCGCAAACCCACGGATTTGGCGCTGTTGAGGGGAATCATAATGCGCATATTGTTCCCCAGTATTTTCATCACGTAAAATAACTGCCTGCTGCCGAGTATTTCTTTGTCTTCAATCGCTTCTATAACGCCGACACCCTGTGCAGGATACACTGCCAAATCCCCGATTTTAAACATATTGTCTGGCCTACCTTCGCAAAATTACATGAAATAATGTACCACAAAACCCCCCCTGAGTCAATGCAAACATCGAATTATTACAATTGAATACAATAGTTAAGGCGAAATGCTGCTTTGAGCCTTTCGCCTTCCCCTTAGTCCTTTGCCTGTCCTTTCCCCGATGCCAGGTCTGATCAAATGACCCTGTGCATGATCCTGGCTATGTCCGCGTCGAGCCGCCCCGGCTCTTTCGACTTGTAGAACTCGACAATCGCCTTCAACTCCGAATAAGACCTCTGGTCTGCAAGGTCGTCAAGCCCGCGGTACAGTCCCTGTCTTCTGCCGATCCGGAAAATAAGGCGCTCCTCCTCCGGAAGTCCCAAATAACGATCGATCACGCCTAAGATTCTATCTTTATCCTGCGGGAGTTTACCCGCGACTTCCTCCAGCAAATTCAGAATATGATCGCTTACGATCTCGCTTTCCACGCCGTCAAGATTCTCTACGAGCAGCCTTATTTCCCTCACGACATCTTCGTCGCCGAGCGGCACAAATTCCCCTTTTTCCATCATTTCGTGCAGGCCGGTCCCCTTTCTGACGTGCAATGATCTGAGGCGGATATGATCCGGGTTGATACGATTAAGAACATCCGCCGTCTCCAGTGCATGCTGTCTGGACCAGCGGCTGCCTCCGAGGCCGGGCATGACGTATTCGCAGAGGGAAATGCCGGAAGCCATGATTTTCTGTCCCGCGTCGACATGCTGAGCGGCGGTCACGCCTTTCCTGATGAATTGCAGCACGGGATCACAGCCCGACTCCATACCGATATGAATGCGTGTCAATCCGGCATCGCGGAGTCTTACAAACTCTTCAACGGATTTTCTGGACGCGGTCTGGGACCGGCAATATGATGTGATCCTTTTTACATCGGGAAATTTTTCTTTGATGAACGAGATGACCTTGACCAGATCCTCCGTCTTCATGATGATCGAATTTGCATCCTGCAGGAACACGGTTTCCCCCCCGAAGTAGAGCCAGGCCGCAACGCTCCGGTAGCTGTCGTTGTAAGCAGGATTATCATAGATCATCCCGACAATGGCTTCGGATATTCTCCCACCCTCGCCGCAGCGCCAGGAAAGGCTTTTGATCTCATCGGCGATTCCGGCGGCGGTTTCGATATCCTTTTTGATCTCTTCGACGGACCTCAAGCTGAATTTTGTATCCCGGTAAGTATGGCAGAAAGCGCACTTGTTCCAGGGACAGTTCCGGGTTGCGCGAATAAGCAAACTCTTCGCCTCGCTGGGCGGTCTGATCGGCCCCTGTTCAAACGAAAAATTCATCCATAGACTCCGTTTCTTTTCTTTGCTCTTAATTTATGCACTCACGGCCGGGCGTCAAACGGCCGGCGGTCAGGCATTCTTCTTCAATTTCTTCAACTCTTCCGAAAAGGTATCATATGCATTTCTTCCAAACAGAACAAATCTCACATTCTTTATATCATGATGCGCCCCGAGATAATCGATAACGGTCGTAAGTGCGATCCGCGCCGCCTCGCGCATGGGAAAGCCGTAAGCGCCTGTGCTGATTGCAGGGAATGAGAGGGATTTCAAGCCTTTTTGCGATGCGATCCTGAGGCTCTCCAAGTATGCGCTCTTCAGCAGCTCCGGTTCACCCCGGGAGCCGTCACGGTAAACGGGACCTACTGCATGGATTACATATTTCGCTTTCAGGTTTCCGCCCGTCGTAATGACCGCTTTGCCAGTGGGGCAGCTCCCGATTTTCCGGCACTCTTCCATAATCGCCGGCCCCCCGGCCCGGTGAATCGCCCCGTCCACGCCTCCTCCACCGCGCAACCCCGAATTAGCGGCATTGACTACGGCGTCTGTTTCCTCATGGGTGATATCCCCCTCGATGATCGATATGATAGAGCCGTTGATTTTTACTTCCATTTTCAGTCACCTCCGGATCAGATTTAAGTTCTTAGTGCTTCTATTTTTCTGCCCTCACCATAAACCAGCATCCTGTAAGTTTTTTCAATCCGATCCCAGTTTTCCTCGCGGTCCATGGACCAGTATCTTCCGATTACCGAAACAACGCGCCCCATGCGCATCTCGTCTGTTTTCTTTTCAATCATTTCAATGTAATTGGCCCCGCTTTCGGGCATTTCACCCCGCCTGCCGAGCATGGCATGGATATACAGGTTGCGCACATTTTGCTTTTTTGCCAGTTCCATCAGGGCGAGCAAATGGTTCAGGGATCCATGGGAGCTGAAAAAAGAAACTATCCCAATAAGGTGGAGTGCGGCATCTCCTGCCCGTGCATGACGAATCGCGTCGAGAAAAGCGCTGTTGGTGAAAAATGAGCCGTCTTCTATGGCACTGTCGATCCTGACCCTGTCGGAGTAGACCCTCCTGCCTGCCCCGATGTGGAGATGCCCGACCTCTGAATTTCCGACTGTGCCCTCCGGAAGACCGACGGCCTCGCCGGAGGCTTTCAATCTGGTCGAGGGATAGCTCCTGACCAGACGGTCCATAACCGGCGTCCTTGCGCTCGCAATCAGGTTCCCCTCCGCACGATCCTGAATGCCCCAGCCATCCAGTATTATCAGGAGCAATCTTCTCTTCTTTTTTCCCGTTGCAGGCCACTCGACATTTTTGCAGAGAGGACGCCCCGTCATTTCGGCCGGCTTCGGGATGCCGAAAAACCGGAGTACCGTCGGTGCAATATCCGACAGTTCGCCATCCTCCCGCAATTCGATCCTTTCACCTTCCGCCAGAACAAGAAAAGGAACTGGACTGTCTGTATGCCCCGTATCCACGGCGCCATCCGCATAGAGCCATTTTTCCACCGTGCCGTGGTCCGCGGTGATGATCACCGCCATTCCTTCCGCCAGGGCCTCCTTTACGATCCTTCCGGTATGATCGTCAACCACCTCAACGGCGCGAAGGACGGCCCTTTCGTTCTCGATATGGCCGACCACATCGACATTGGGAAAGTTTACAAGGATAAAATCCCAGGTGGGATCGTGAATTCTTTCCACCACCTCCGAGGAGATGTTTTCTATGGACATCTCGGGGGCCTCGTCAAAAAGGGCGACGTCCTTTCGTGTAGGTACAATCACCAGCTCCTCTCCCGGCACAAGTTCACGATTTTTCCCGTTCAGAAAAAAACTGACGTGGACTGCCTTTTCCGCCTCTGTAATTTTGACCTGTTTCAAACCATTCTCTGAAAGAACTTCAGAGAGGGTCCTGCGGATGCGGCCTTCCGGGGGAAAAGCCACTTTGACATTCAACCCCTGCCGATATTCGATCATTGTCGCAAAGTTCAACGCCGCGTGATTTTCAACGGGAAATTTGTCAAAGTTCCTGTCAGTGAGGCTCTCTGTAAGCTCAATTTCCCTCTCTCCGCGGATATTGTAAAAAATGACGGAATCGCCTCCCCTGATCCTGCCCAGAGGCTTACCGCCGCTGGCCAAGACAAGAGGCTCCAGAGTTTCATCTTCCTGCCCTCTTCTGTAAGCGTCCCGGACGGCCCGGGACATCACATAGCGCTCATAAGAAACCATGCTCCTGAATCACCCTCCATGTTATAATATATTGTAAAACGAATGAACCTGCCAATGCAAAACAAAACTGGCAGAATGATCCAGTGCCCCCTTTTCTATTGAAAACTGGTGCCTTAAATGGTAGACAACTTATTTAAAAAATTATTCATAATTTAAAGCGTGAATGAAAAAAGACGCAATCGATAAAACAGAAAATGAAATCCTGAAAGAGAGGGCAGAAGTTCTTGGCCGCGCCGGTGAATACCTGTCGAAAGCCTTGACGCAGTTGAAGGGGATAGAAAATTCAATCGACGCAAAACTGGCATCGGGTGTCTTCACAAAAGAGGCTTTGAGGGAAATAAACTCCGAAATAAGAAAATACAACCGGGCCAGGGAATATGCGAAACTCAGATACTATTATCTCATCGTGACCAGAGAGGCCGTGGGCTTCCGCAGACATACCTCTGTCGAGGAAAACTATAAAATCCCTCCACGTAAAAAACCCCTGAAGAGGTTTGAATGGACAGGTATAAAAAACAACGACTGAGGATGGTGGATGCCCAGATCCGATCGCGCGGCATTACGGACGAACGCGTATTGAAGGCAATGGAAACGGTTCCGAGGCATCTTTTCGTTGAAGAGGCTCTGAGGGATCAGGCATATAATGACAATCCCTTGCCGATCGGTGAAAACCAAACCATCTCACAGCCCTATATAGTCGCACTGATGACCGCCGCACTGGAGCTGAAAGGGAGGGAGAAGGTCCTTGAAATAGGCACGGGCTCTGGATATCAAACGGCGATCCTTGCCGAACTGGCCGATCAGGTCTTTTCCATAGAAAGAATCGCCTTCCTTGCCTCAAGGGCGAGAAGAGTCCTGGACTCGTTGAAATATTTCAATGTCGCCATCCGGGTGGGAGACGGGACTTACGGATGGAAGGAAGAATCGCCCTTTGACGGCATCATCGTTACGGCAGGGGCGCCTATGGTGCCGAAAACCCTGTTGGAACAGCTTGCAGTCGGCGGCCGGCTCGTTGTGCCGGTTGGGAGCCGTCATTCGCAGTCACTGGCCAAACTGACCCGCACATCTCAAGATCTGAAAGACGTTAAAAGAGAAGACCTGGGCGGATGCCGTTTCGTTAGCCTGGTCGGAGAACACGGATGGCAGGGACAGGGATGATCCGAACGTTTATCTTCGGGAGTTCTATATCTTTCAAATTGGATGCATGCCTCCTCTGAGAAAAATACAGGCGCTGTTTCTGATCTTTTTATTTATTTTATCGTGCAGCGCGCCGGTTTTGAGATCCGATCGCCCGAAAGGAGTTTACCACCGGGTTAAAAAGGGCGAGACGCTCTGGAGCATCGCCCGGGCTTATAATATCGATATTCAGGAACTGGCCGAAGTGAACAACATTGTCGAACCCGCCTCCATTGAGGCGGACAGTGTGATCTTCATCCCCGGCGCGGAACAGCCGATAGATATTCCGGCCAGGGAAACCAGAAATGCAGTCCGGGAAGCTCCGAAAAAAAAGGACCTCGTGCCCGGATCAGCCGTCGAGCAAAAACGCCCGCCTCTGAAAGAGCCGAAGCAGGCGGGACGCTCCGCTGCGGCAGTCCCACAAGTTGCCGACAGAGACACGAGCGAAAAAAAGCCCGCCGAACGGACTGCCGAGCAAAAGAAGATCGTGTTTGACAAAAGCCGGTTTATCTGGCCGATAAGGGGAACAATCGCCTCGAAATTCGGTATTCAGCCTACCGGCTTGAAAAATAATGGTATCAGAATAGCAGCCTCCGAGGGAACAGCGGTTGTCGCCGCCGCTGCGGGAGAGGTAACTTATTCCGACACTTTGAAGTATTATGGAGGAACGGTAATCCTGAGACACGATGATCATTTCTCGACGGTTTATTCATCCCTGAAGAACCGCATGGTCAAGGTCGGCGATCATGTCAGGAAAGGCGATAGAATAGCTCTTCTTGGAAGGCCGGAACACGGCAACGGCCATCCATGCCTGAACTTCGAAATCCGTTACATGAACAAACCCAGAAACCCTCTTTTCTTCCTGCCGTGACGGGCCGCCGGAAGAAAGAAATATCGTCAGAAAGGATAAAAAATGCGACTGGCTGAAGACCTGTACGTTTACGAATGGATGAACTTTTTCGATAACAATTGCAATTCCTACTATATCGGAGGAAACGTCCGGGCACTCATAGATCCCGGGCTGAAGAAGTATCTTCCCGATCTGCTGAAATTGATGGCAGAGGACGGGATCGAGAAAGAGGCCATCCGCTACATCATCAACACCCATTCGCATCCCGACCATTTCGAGTCATCCGAATTGTTCAGCGGCTCCGGTATTGCCATTGCAATACACACGAAGGAAATCGAATTCATGAACGGCCCCGGCGCCCGACTGTACGACTGGTTCGGTCTTCAATTCCCGGAAGTGGAAATCTCTATGCCGCTGGACAGCGGGAAGGTCATTCTCGGGGATACAGTTTTCGAGATCATTCTGGTCCCAGGGCATTCCCCCGGTTCCCTGGCTCTTTACTGGCCTGAAAGAAAAGCCCTTTTTTCGGGGGACGTGATTTTCGACCAGAACGTCGGGCGCTCGGATTTCCCGGGAGGCGACGGCGGGCTTCTGAAAAAAAGCATCCTCGATCTCTCTGCGCGGGACGCGGATTATCTTCTTCCGGGCCACATGGGCGTAATCGCAGACAGCGACAGAGTCAAACGGAATTTTGAAATGGTGATCAAGAACATCTTTCCTTACATCTAAGCAGGCTTCCCCGCAGGCTAAGGACTAAGAGCGAAGCCCATGCCGTCTTAAATAGGGATGGCTAAAGACGCAAGGCTGATGGCTGAAGAAATGTCCGAACCTTTCGCCATTCGTCCTTCTCCCTTAGCCTATACCATCATTCGAACGGCCTGCAAAACGCATGAAAGAGCAAGAAAAGTACTGGGGCAAATTCTCCGCAACATACGACGAATACACGGAATACGTCGTGGGGAGAGATCTGCGCAATGCAATCCTGGAAAAACTCAGGACGGAAGGATATCTGGGAGATACGCTGGAGACAGGATGCGGCACGGGATTTTTCACGGGGGTTATTGCTTCCAAAGCGAAACATCTTACGGCTACTGACATTTCAGCGGAAATGCTGGCGGCAGCCGAAAAGAATGCGGGATCGCACGGCGACGTAATCTTCAGAACAGCCGACTGTCAGGACCTGCCCTTCGGCACCGGAGAATTCGATACTGTATTCATGGCAAACGTCCTGCACGCAGTCGAAAGCCCCGAGAAAGCCCTTAATGAAACGCGGCGTGTTTTGAAAAGTGGGGGACTCCTGCTGGTGATCTGTTACACGGATTATGGAATGAACTGGTTCGAGAAGATGATTCTGGGAATAAAGTTCCTCGAAAAGTTCGGCTTGCCTCCGCCCTATGGATTGAGAAACTATTCTCCTCTGGAGTTCGAGCACCTGATCTCCAATGCCGGATTCCGGATGGAAGAAATCCTGTTGATCGGAAACAGGCCCGCAGCCCTGTATGCCAGAGCCCGTTCAAACTGAAGAGGCATTAACATTCCTTGAAGGCGCCGTAGAGAAAATTGCTCAGCAGTCCGAATTCAGCCACGGTGAGCGTTTCGCCCCTGCGGCGGCCCTCGATGCCGGCCCGCTTGAGAACTTCTTCGATTTCCTGATCGGAATGTGCGCGCCCGAAAGCGCTTTTCAGATTATTGAACAGGGTCTTCCGCCTGCGCGAAAAGGCTGCTTTTACTGTTTCGAGAAAGAAACCGGGATCGCGCAGGTCCGCGAGGGGCTTTTCCCGGAACTCGATTTTCAGGACCGTGGAATCCACTTCCGGCGGTGGGAAAAAACATCTCCTCGAGACGTTCATGATTCTTGACGGCTCGGCGAACATTCCGACCAGCACCGACAGTATGCCGTATTCCCGGCTGCCCGGAGAAGCCATGATCCTGTCCGCAACCTCCCTCTGGAACATGAGAATCATAGTTGAGATGATCTCCCGGAAAGCGAACAGCCGGAACAATATCCGGGATGAAATATTATAGGGGATATTGCCGATCACTTTCAAGCGCCGGGGCGGGTATGCTCCGCATTCTTCCGCCGGAGCAGCGTTGCGAAAATCATACTCCAGGATATCGGTCCGGACGATTTCCAGGTTCCTGCATTCCCCCAGCTCCTCCTCCAGAATTTTGATCAATGCAGGATCCACTTCAACGGCCACGACCTTTTCGGCCCGGCACGCGATCATTGCCGTCATAATCCCGATGCCGGCCCCGATCTCAACGACGGTCTCATCTCTGCGGATGCCGGCAGCCCCGACAATCCCGGCCATGATATTGTGATCGACAAGAAAGGACTGGCCCAGTCGTTTTCTGGGCCTGACATTATATTTCCTGAGAATCTCTCTCGCAGTCGCCATCCGTTTTTTTCTTTCTCATAGCCGTGACGGCCCTGTAAGTGATGAAATAGGCGGGCACCGCAAAGAAGGGCGCCAGAATGAGGCCGCCGAGCAGGAGGGGATAGAAAATTTCCAGCCCGACTTTCAGGATGCTTTCCATGCTGTAATCATTCAGCACGAGCCGGTGCTGATCCCATCCGAGAAAGAACCTGCCGATCTCATATTCAACCAGGTAGAAGACCGGCATCGTAACCGGGTTGGTGATCCACGCGCCCAGGAGAGCCGCCGTCAGATTCTGCCTGAATATGAAGATCAGCACCATGATCAACACAGTATGAAAAGGGATGGTCGGAGTAACGCCGACGAAGACCCCGATGGCCATGCCCATTGCAATCTTTCCCGGTTCTCCTTTCAGGCAGATGAATTGATGATAGAAGTTCCTTGTCTTTCGCTTGATGAACGGGATCATCCCTGCAATGCCTCCAGGGGCCATCTGGAGACTGCGTTCAGCTCGAGCCCGTCGCTTCTTCCCTGCCGCAGCAGGTAATCCCCCACCACGGCGATCATCGCCGCATTGTCCGTGCAGAGGCCGGGAGGCGGGATGAATATCTCCACACCTTTTCTTGCTCCTTCTTCATGGAATTCACTGCGAAGCCGGCTGTTGGCCGCGACTCCGCCAGCGATGACTACCCTCGAAACGCGACATTGCTCCGCGGCCTTCAGCGTCTTCTGCACAAGTACCTCAACTATCGCTTCCTGATAACTTGCCACGACGTGCGGCATCTCATCCTCGGGAATCGGGTTCCCTCTCTTTTTCGTGTAAGTAAGAAGAGATGTCTTCAAGCCGCTGAAACTGAAGTCAATGCTGTCTTTCATCGACCTCGGAAAACGGATGTAATCCGGATTGCCTCCTTTAGACAGACGGTCGATGACGATTCCTCCGGGATAGCCTATATTCAGGAGTTTCGCCGCCTTGTCAAAGGCCTCCCCCGCCGCGTCATCGCGTGTCTGACCGAGAACTCTGAATGCATGGAAACTCTCGACGAAATAAATATTTGTATGGCCGCCCGAGACGACGAGGGCGACAAAGGGAAATTGCGGCTTCCTGCCGCTCAGAAAAATAGCGGCGACATGCCCTTCGAGATGATTCACACCGACAAAAGGAATTCCTTTCACAAAAGCCATCGCCTTGGCGACGGAGAGCCCCACAAGAAGAGAGCCGATCAATCCAGGTCCTCTCGTCACCGCGATACCCTCGATATCTTCAAGGGAAACACGCGCATCCTCCATTGCCTGGAGAGTCACCGGCGCAATAGCTTCGATATGCTTCCGGGATGCAATTTCGGGAACGACCCCCCCGTACCTGCTGTGCACATCTATCTGAGAAGATATGACATTGGATAACAGAACCTCACCGTCCCTGACCACGGCCGCCGCCGTCTCGTCGCACGAGGTCTCAATACCCAGAACCAGCATCATTACACCTTTTTTTATTCACAAAATCATTAAAAGAATATATAGAAAAGGCTGAACTTTGTAAATGAGTTTCGCCATTATGTCAAGTCAGGATTCACTATGGAATTTGAAACGGATTTTCTGGTAATTGGAAGCGGCATTGCCGGCCTTTGCTTCGCCATCAAGGCCGCGGACCGGGGAACGGTCACCGTTGTGACAAAAAAAGAGAAACTGGAATCATCCACGAATTACGCCCAGGGGGGAATTGCGGCCGTTACGGGCAGCGATGACAGCTTCGAGCTCCACATACGGGACACGCTGGCGAGCGGCGCAGGACTCTGCAAGGAAGACGTCGTGCGCTTCGTTATCAAAGAAGGCCCCGAGAGGATAGAAGAGTTGATTAAGTGGGGCGTGGATTTTACCAAGGTTACTGAGGACGGGAACGTCCATTACGATCTCGGGCGCGAAGGAGGACATTCGCGCAGAAGGGTCCTGCATTCGCAGGACCTGACCGGAAGGGAAATAGAACGAGCCCTTATCGAGAAAGCCAGCACCAAAAAAAATATCCGCATTTATGAAAACTACTTTGCCATCGATCTCGTTCTCGAATCCGTTGTCAAGCATCGGACAAGCCCTTCCCCTGAACCCGACAAATGCCTCGGCGCCTATGTCTATGATATTGTAAAGGGAGAAGTGCACACCTTCAGGTCCAAATTCACCATCCTCACCACCGGAGGCGCCGGCAAAGTGTACCTGGTCACGACGAATCCCGACATTGCCACCGGCGACGGCATCGCCATGGCTTACCGGGCCGGGGCGCGGATAGCCAACATGGAATTCATCCAATTTCATCCGACCTGCCTCTTTCACCCGCAGGCCAAATCTTTCCTGATCAGCGAAGCGGTCAGGGGAGAAGGGGGAATTCTCAGGCTTAAGAACGGCTCTCCCTTCATGGATAGGTACCATCCGATGAAGAGTCTCGCTCCCCGGGATGTCGTTGCAAAGGCCATCGACAGTGAACTTAAGAGAACCGGCGATGAATACGTTCTTCTGGACATCACCCATAGAGACAGGCATTTTCTCATGGACCGCTTTCCCAATATTTTCAATAAATGCCTGGAATTTGGAATTGATATGTCCAAGGATCCTATCCCGGTAGTGCCGGCTGCGCATTATGTATGCGGAGGCGTGGCCGTGAACGGATCAGGCGAAACAAACATAGAAAGGCTTTTCGCGTGCGGCGAGGTTTCCTGCACGGGACTCCACGGCGCCAACCGCCTGGCGAGCAATTCCCTCCTGGAAGCAGTCGTCTTTGCGCACCGGGTGTTCTTGAAAGTATCCGGCCTTCTCCCGCGTCTGGAGTACGAACGGCCGCCGATCGCTCCCTGGGACCCGGGAGGCGCAAGGGATAGCGAGGAATCTGTCGTGGTTACGAACGATTGGGATGAAATCCGCAGATGCATGTGGAATTACGTCGGCATTGTGCGGTCGACAAAAAGACTGGAACGCGCGAAAAAGCGAATAGACCTGATCTGCCAGGAGATCCACGAGTATTACTGGAACTATACTGTTACAAGGGACCTTCTGGAGCTGCGCAATATCGCCACCGTTGCCAGCCTCATCATCCAATGCGCTCTGGAGAGAAAAGAGAGTCGCGGGCTTCACTACAACATCGATTACCCCGAAAGGGATGATATTCATTTCCTGCACGATACAGTGATATGCAGAAAAGGCGCAAAGGCGCTTTAAGGAGCGCCCGGCATCGGCAATCCGCCCGGCTTATCTCCATTCAAGCTCGGCCTTCCCCAGTACGCTTGTGAATACCAGTTTCAATTTTCCAGACTTCTGCGGAGGAAATCTCAAATAGTAGAATTTGCCGTGGTACTGGTTGATGTAAGGATAGAAGTTCTCGACCAACGGAGTGATTTTCTTGATGTGGTTGACCGCGGCAGGGTAGATCTGCCGTCCTTTCTCATCCACAAGGAATATTTTCCATATGGAATTGGGTTTTGAGAAATCGATTGCATCGTGGTCCGGATTATAGGCATAGAAATAAAATTCCGTAAAATCGGAAGATAATTCCGAGAGCACGGCTTCCCGCTTCTCTTCTTCCGTCTTGCTGAGCGAGTAAAGCCTTGAGTATTCCTTCAGATACGCCTGCTTGAATTCAATGCTCTTGTACGTGGCGACGATATAGAGTATCGTATCGAATTGTGAGTATATCTTTTTTTCTCTCGTCCATTTGCACATCTCGTCGAGATACTCGTTCGAGACACCCTTCTCTTTCGCGATATCGATATAGCTCTCTACGTGGGCGCACCCCAGGAAAGAAATCAACATAAGGACAAGGATCGCACAACGATATCTTCTCATTTCAGGCCCCGAATCATTCGCTAAAATAATCCTCGGTCGGTTTCAGGAATTCTCCGCCGCGAAATACGCGGTCAAAAACAAAATCAACATGCTTCAGAAAATTTTCCGTTTTGAATATGGATGAGAGATCATCGGCGCTTAACCTGGACATAACCTCCCCGTCTTCCGAAAGCAATTTTCTGAATTCCTCCCCCTCCTGCCAGGACCGCATTGCATTTCTCTGAACCATGGCATAGGCTTTCTCCCGGCTCTCGCCCTTCTCTATCAATTTCAGGAGGACCATCTGGGAGAATATCAATCCCTTTGTCATGCCGAGATTGGCTTCCATTCTCGCCGGGTAGACCAGCAGTCTTTCCATCAGGCCCGTGAAGCGATCCAGCATAAAATCCAGGAGAATTGTCGCATCAGGCGCTATGACCCTTTCCACGGAAGAATGACTGATGTCCCTTTCATGCCAGAGGGGGATGTTTTCCAGAGCCGCGACCGCGTACGACCGCACAAGGCGTGCCAGGCCGGATAGATTCTCGGAAAGTATGGGGTTGCGTTTGTGGGGCATTGCAGACGAGCCCTTCTGCCCCGCAGAGAAATACTCCTCGACCTCGCGCACCTCCGTCCTTTGCAGCAGCCGTATCTCCGTTGCGAATTTGTCGATGGAGGAAGCGGCTATCGCCAGCATAGAAAAATATTCGGCGTGACGGTCCCTCTGGACAATCTGGCTCGAAACAGGCGCCGGCCTGAGCCCCAGCCTGCGGCAGACGAATTCTTCAATCTCCGGATCGATGAACGCGTAAGTTCCGACCGCACCCGATATCTTGCCGTAACCGATGATCTCCCTGGCTCTGCAAAGCCGATCCCTGTTTCTGGTCATTTCCTGGTACCACAGAGCCATTTTCAATCCGAATGTGATCGGTTCGGCGTGGATCCCGTGAGACCTGCCGATCATCAGCGTGTCTTTATACTGATACGCCTTTTCCTTTAAAACCTCCAGCAGGCGGTCGATATCTTCGATCAGGATATCGGAGGCCTCTTTCAAAAGAAGGGCAAGGGACGTGTCAAGGATATCGGACGAAGTCATCCCCATGTGTATGAAGCGCGCGTCCTCGCCGACCCTCTCGGAAACATCGGTCAGGAAGGCAATGACGTCGTGTTTCACTGCTTTCTCGATCTCCTCAATGCGCCGGATGTCGAACCCGGCCCTCTTCTTTATATTGTCCAAGGCCCCGGCGGGGATCGTCCCTCTTCGTGCATAAGCTTCGCAGACGCAGAGTTCTATATCAAGCCACTTCTGGAACTTGTTCTGCGGGCTCCAGATGGAAGACATCTTTTCTCTTGAATACCTCGGAATCAACCCGCGTCCTCCTTAAATTCATCAGAAATTTAATTTATTATGACTCATAGAAAGTAGTCAAGATAAAAAGCGCGGTTTTTAGGGGCCCCGGCGGATCAACCTTTTTATCTTGACAGGAATTATTTGGTATGCCAAAATTTAAATATATTAAATAAAGGGAAGTGAATTCCATGTCGACAACCGATGATCGCCTCCTCTATCTCGTTTTCACCGCGCAGCAGAAACTACGAAAATATCTGAACAGTACTCTTTCCGCGGAAGGAATCAGGATCACATATGCTCAAGCGGGGATACTTTTCCTCTTGAAACATAAAGACGGCCGGATCATGTCGGAACTAAGCCAGTTTCTCAGTATCGACAACTCAACGATAACGGGGCTGATCGACCGGCTGGAAAAATCCGGCTTCGTCACCCGGAATTCGAATCCGGATGACCGCCGCATATCCCGAATTTTTATTACGCCGCAGGGGCTCGAAGAGGTCGAAAGAGCCAAAGTCGTCATCCGCCGCGTCAATGGAGAGCTGAAAGAGGGATTCTCCATGAGGGAGATCGAAGCCTTCAAAAGGGTACTCCACAGCTTTTCGGAGAAATTCGAGAGCCCGCCCCCACGGAGAAATCAGAATATCATGCATATCCCGGGGGCCAATCGCGAGTTCCAAAAAAAACGGAAAGTTCTTTCGCTCACGCAAGGCGCGGCCCGGCTGCCCGGAGAACCGGAAATATAGGTGACGGCGCAAGGCAGATGGTTCTTTTTCGCTGGCGGCGAAACCGCAGGTTGTTATTTCTATGGCGACAGCTATCAGTGAATTTCATTACAATCTTGCCCAGAAAACTGCGCACTTCGCGCAGAAGGAAATCGCTCCACGGACGGACATCCGCACTGCGGATGAATTCCCTCTTGACATCTGGAGAAAAATGGCGGCGGCTGAGCTGCCGGGTCTGGCCCTGCCGCAACAGTTCGGCGGCCTCGGAGCCGATTGCCTCTCGATCGCGGTGTGCGGAGAGGTTCTTGTGCGGGAAGGCCGCAATATGGGAATGGCGCTTTCCTGGCTGATCCATCTTGTGGTTTCACGATTCATGATCCTGGCACACGGAAACCCGCGGCAGCATGTAAAATTCATCCCCTCGCTTGCCAGGGGCGACATCATCGCCTGTCTTGCCGTCTCAGAGCCGTCAACAGGCGCACATCCCAGGTTTTTAAAAACCGTCGCAGAAAAAAGAGATGGTCAGTACGTCCTCAACGGCCAGAAGCATTACCTGACCAACGGAACAGTTGCGGGTCTGTTTGTCATTTTCGCGGTAACCAGTATAAGGGACGGGAAAAAGCAGTTTACGGCCTTTCTCGTGCCGAAGGAAACGCCCGGTCTTGTCATCGGTGAAATCATGAAGCTCGATTTCCTCAGACCATCACCGCACTGCGGCATCCGGCTGGACCATTGCATCGTCCCGGCGGAAAACATCCTTGGAGAAGCGGATTCAGCATACGAAAAAATGGTTGTCCTGTTCCGGGATATCGAGGACACCTTTTTGATGGCGCTGATCACGGGAGGGATGGAGCGGCAGATGGAAATACTGATCAGCCTCGCAAAAAAGACCCGCCCGGCGCCGGCCGCGGATATGAAACTGGAACTCGGCAGGATGCATTACATGATTCATACACTGAGGATCCTCTCGTATGAAACCGCCTCCATGCTGGAAAACAGAGAACGTCATCCGGAGTTTCCTTCCCTGATTCTGTCTTTCCGCGATCTCGCCAGGCAATTTCAGACACAGGTCAAGGAGACATTGTCGCGAAGCGGTATCGAGGCGGACGAAGAGATGATCAGCATGACCAACGACCTCGTCAAGACCGTCAACCTTGCCGGGAATATCGCCAGGATCAAACAGGAAAAAATGGGAGGCGTCCTTTTTTCCGAAGGAAATTCACAATAGCCTGTTTTGACTGTCGTAAAACGTAGAGAAAGGATTCACAATGCAAGCAGTTAAAGACCACAAATTCTCGTCAATAGAAAACATCCAAAAAGAATTCAAAAATGCCGGCTATATCTGCAACCGCCGCATTGCGACAACAGTATATCTGGCTTACCATCTGGGAAAACCCGTTCTGGTCGAGGGACCCGCGGGCGTCGGAAAGACGGAACTTGCAAAGACAACGGCCGTTTTCACGGGTGTCCCTCTGATCCGCCTGCAGTGCTATGAGGGACTCGACGAATCCAAGGCGCTCTACGAATGGAAGTACGGAAAGCAGCTCCTTTATACACAATTACTGAAAGACAAGCTGGACAGAATAATCCTGAAAGAGGAACGCCTCTCGGAATCCATAGACAGGCTGCATCGGTACGACGATATTTTTTTCTCCCCCCATTTCCTCGAACCCAGGCCGCTCCTGAAAGCTCTGCAGCAGGAAAAAGGGGCTGTATTGCTGATTGATGAGGTGGACAAGTCGGATGATGAGTTTGAGGCATTTCTTCTCGAGATATTGTCGGATTTCCAGGTCTCGATTCCTGAAATCGGCACCATCGAGTGCAGGACAAGACCCCTGGTTTTCCTGACGAGCAATAATACGAGAGAATTGAGCGAGGCGCTCAAGCGCCGCTGCCTCCACCTTTACATCCCCTTCCCCGATGCAACTCTCGAAAAGGAAATCATCCGCATCAGGGTGCCGGGCGTTTCCGATAAACTCCAAAAACAGCTCGTCCATTTCATACAACAGGTTAGAAATATGGAAATCAAGAAAGTCCCATCCATCGGTGAAACGATCGACTGGGCCAGAGTGCTTCTGCTGCTTCACTCGGAATCCCTGAACCCCGATCTCGTGAGGGATACCCTCCACGTTATCCTGAAATACGAAGAGGACATCAGGATTGTTCAAGAACGTATCCACCCGCTGACAGAGAGTGCCGTCCGCACCTCCGGAGGATGAAGATGGATCATACCCTGCGCGAATTCATCCGGGCTCTTCGCAATGCCGGAATCAGAGTATCCGTATCGGAGAGCATCGACGCGATAAACGCCGTCAAGCTGATCGGCTATGCCGGAAAGGAAGATCTGAAGAACAGCCTATCCGCCTCTCTTGCCAAGACGATCCGTGAAAAGGAGGAGTTCGATGCCTGCTTTGATCGATTCTTTTCCTTCGATTCCTTTTCTGACCCGGATATGACCGCAACCTGCGATAGAACGTACGACAGCCGTTCCCGCCTTTCCAGTATGCTCCTCTCCGGAGACAGGGCCGGATTGATTTCGTCTATGATACAGTCCGCCAGGCAGATGAATATCGCCGGAATTCAGTTTCAGACTCAGAAAAGCATGTACGTCATGAGAGTCCTGAACGCAATGGGAATGGACGGGGTGGACCGAGACATCCGCCTCCTTCTCGAAGAAGGCACTCCTGCAGCGCAATGGGAAGCCGCTGAACTTGCCGAAGCCAGAAAATATCTTATAGAGAATGTCAGGGATTTCGTTGAAAAATACTACGAACTTTTCTCTCTGTCGGCCACCGACCAGGTCATAGAGAATTACCTACGCAACTCGCGCCTGACCAACATGGAAGAGCGCTATCTCCATCGCATGCAGCAGATTATTCAGAGAATGGTCAAGCGTCTGAACGACCTGCATTCCAGGAAAAAGAAGGCGTCGAGAAGAGGCGTGCTCGATTTCAAGAAGACCCTGAGAAAAAACATCGCTTATCAGGGCATGCTCTTCGAGACCATGTGGAAAACGAAAAAAATCGAGCGCCCCGACATCATCGCAATATGTGACATCAGCCGCTCGGTATCCAGGATCGTGCGCTTTCTCCTGCTCTTCCTTTACGGAATGAATGAGGAAATCGCGCGTATAAGGACTTTTGTCTTCTGTTCCTCCATGACCGAAGTCACGCACCTTTTTGAGGAGTATCCAGTGGACCAGGCCCTCGCGAGAATACAGAACGGCGCCGGTCTGGATATCATGATGGGCCGGACCGACTACGGCCGCTCATTTCTGGATTTCAGGGACAAGGGGATGGGATCGGTGACAAAGAAGACAACGGTCCTCATTCTGGGCGATGCAAGGAACAACTTCTATGATCCCCGGACGGAAATCCTGAAGACGATTTCCGAAAGGTGTAAGCGGCTCATCTGGCTGAATCCGGAAAGCAGATCTTTCTGGGGAACCGGAGATTCGGAGATGCCGCGTTACGCCCCGTTCTGCAGTCTCGTACGGGAGTGCAACACCATAAACCACCTGGAAGCGGTCGTCGCCTCATTACTTCGCATCCATTAGCATCCGCAAAAGGGGAAAGGATGCCCTCCGTTTTCCTTCCCGCCTTTATTTCACCTATACTCTTGAAAAATCAAATCATTTGACAAAATCGAAAAAAATATCAGTAAAGGATCAATCTTCTGTTTTTTTTAACCGATAATATATGTTAATAAGCGGCAAATAATCGAATCACGGGCGCCTGATTTTCGGGCGGGCCGTGAAGAGTGCCGTTCACAGGAAAACCATTCGGGTCAAAAGGAAACTTCTTGGAAGGGAGGGGAAGGTAGATGAAAAAGATTTCGATTGCTGTTTTGGCGTTTATTTTTCTGATGACAGGTCTTTCCTATGCTGCAGAGAAGGGCTCGGCCAAGGAAGCGCAGGCCATGGTGAAGAAAGCGGCCGCCTACTGGAAAGAAAATGGAAAAGACAAGGCTTTTGCCGCGTTCGATAACCCCAAAGGTCAATTCGTCGACAGGGATTTGTATGTTTACGTGATCGACATGACAAGAAACGCCATGGTGGTTTCCCATGGGACGAACCACAAGCTCATAGGGAAGGAACTCATAGGATTGAAAGATACGGACGGGAAGCAGTTCCTGAAAGAAATAGTGGATATCGCGAAGGCGAAGGGCAGCGGTTGGGTCGATTACAAATGGACGAACCCTGTATCGAAAAAGGTCGAGTCAAAAACTGCCTATTTTGAAAAATTCAGTAATTTCGTAATTGTCTGCGGCGCGTATAAATAAGCCGCTCTCAATTTAAACTGCAATTTCATTTGACCTTGAGAAGTTTCCTTTACAAAGAGATCCGGTAACGGATCTCTTTTTTTATCATCAAAATCCTGAATCCGGAGCCCCAAAAAAATTCAAGATATCGATTTCGAAATACAAAACTTTCGAGCACCCGGATTTTTGATATTGAATTTGTTAAGGACGGAAGTATCAAACTCCGACATTTTCGCGAATCCAGCCGGCGATCTCCTCCGGATCCCCCGGAGAAAATATTTTCCTGACACCAGCGGCATAAAGCACTTTGAAATCCTCCTGCGGTATCGCCCCTTGCGCGATGACCGTGATGTCGGCCGCTCCTCTCTCGATCAACCTCTTCGACACTCCGCTGAACAAATGCAGATCCCTGCCCGAGATGCTGCTCAACCCCAGCACATCGATATCCTCCTGGATCGCGGCCGAGACGACCTGTTCCGGACTCTGACGGCAGCATGCAAAGATGACTTCGAAACCCTCGTCACGAAGGCATCTGGCCAGTGTTCTGGCGCCTCCCTCCTCCCCCACTGGCTCCATGCTGGCTATCATGACCCTGATAATCTTTTCCACTCTTTCCTCCTGTTCAAAAATCAAAATATAGGCCGGGCTGACGGCTCTTTTGTTTCGCCACAGGATGCATACAATAAAAGACAGCACCATTGCGAGAAATATTTTTCCCCAACTACGCCAAGCCCGCCATCTCCAAAATTTGGAGTTCTCTTCCTGCAAAAAGAAGCGATAAACAGGATGATATTGCCGTGATTGTCCGTAAGTACCTGTATTCTATTACGATCATTCCGCATATCGTTCAGGCATGCATGTTGCTCTACATGGCAGTAATGCATCCGCTCCCTTAACCGCCATAACACTGCCTTCCACCCCGGGCAGACCGCATGATCAAGTTCGTATGGATTTCACCACTGTGGTCGTCTCCCCGGCTGATTCCCCGGAACGTCCGCGGAAGGGAGCGGGTGCTTTCTCTATTTCCCGTCATGAATTCCGTTACTTCCCCGGCTCCCCCGTCTCGGAAAAAACAATGAATCTTTTGAAAACGTTTCTGGCCTGCGCGGCTGTTTCTTTTGTTTTAACTGCATCCGCATCTGCGAAGGAACTCTTCCTGTGCCGCAATGTCAGGATCCAGGAGCCGGTCGGCAACAGGCAGGTCACGGAATGGAAAAAAAAGGAAGGAACACATTTCCGACCGGGCGACAGGATTGTAGCCGTATTCTGTTTCAAGGCAAAAGGGACCGAAGAATGGATAGAGTTCAGATGGATGAGGCAGCTGGGCCGCAGCAGTATCGAGAAAGAAAAATATGTGCACAGTATCTCTCATGCAAATCACAGGGGCGATTATGTGTCCTATGCATGGATTATCCTGAACCCTTCATGGATCGACAAGATGCTTGGCTCCGTACACGCCGGAGACTGGTATGTGGAAGTATTTGTGGACGGCAGGAAGGAAGCGGAGGCTTATTTCAATGTCGGACATGATTGAAGAAAACCGGATGATAGAGGAAAGGTCTTTTTTGCATTGGCCGGCGGGATTTCTTATTGTCCGCGCCGTATGGATACTAATGCAGATATCGCTGGTTTTTTTCTCCGCGTGCGCGGGGGGCGAAGGAGGAGGCGGAGGAGGTCCAGCCGGCCTGACACTCAACTCAGTCACTTTCACGCCCTCTTCAGTCCCACGCGGAAGCACCCAGTCATTTACGGCCTTTTTTGATTTCAGCGCTCCGGACGACAACCTGAATGGAGGACGATTCAACTGGATTTATCAGGGACACCCCTATTCTGCATCGCTTCCGGAAGGTCTGGCTGGCCAGACCCGAGGTTCCATCTCGCTTTCTCTGCCGCCCATACCACTGAGTTCCACCACCGGGAGCATATCCATCCCCACGTCTATCCAGGACAGGACAGGAAACATGTCCAACTCCGTCTACGTTACGATCACACAGATATAGGGCCCCTTTTTTCTTCATCCCGCAGTGCCTCGTCACTGACTTTCAGGACGATTTTGCCGCGGGTATGAATGCGCACTGCCTTCATAAAGTCCATATCCGCACAAAAAGCCCCTCCACATGCATTGTGGAAAGGGCTCTTTTGCAAAAATATCTGCCCCAAGAATTGAAAATGATGGTTATTTCTTTGCCTGAGATTTGGCGAGAGACGCAAAATAGGATTCCGCCCTTTTGAAACTCTCGTCGACCGCCGACTTGAAATCATCGCACCCCTTCTTGTAGGCCTTGACCCAATCTGTGATGACCTTTTTGCCTTCCTCGGGAAACCCTGCCGTCTGATCCAGTTGCATATTCAGCATCTTTTCCATCTGCTCCTGAATCAAGAGAAAGGAGTTGTAAGTATTATCGAAACTCATCTTATAAAAATCCAACATATCCTTTGCCAGTTTTGTTGCTTCCATTTCATTTGCCTCCTGTTTTGTATTGTCCGGAATTTACATTCAGCAGAAATATAGTTGTTATTTTGTTTTTGTCAAGAAAAAATGTTGCATTGCACAAATTTTCCTTTCGCGTTGATAGTTATTGTAATTTAACAATTAATTGATAATAATGCGGGACAAACAAAACTGTTTATATTGCGCATGCTTAGTTCCTGTCCAGCACCTCCCTGATTTTCCCGGACAGATCGCTTATAGTGGAGTTTCTGGATAAAGGCCCTGCATTCCTGGGACTGGAGGTGTGCTACGCGGAGGCAAAGCTTCGACAAATGCGTCGACGAAAATCCTCTGCGGTCTCCTACAACGGCAGGACGTAGAACAAGACCGCGAAATAATGAAAGGCGCTTCCCGCCAGAACAAAAATATGCCAGACGGCGTGATGGTAAGGTATCCTTTTCCACACGTAAAAGACAACACCTCCCGTATAAGAGAGACCGCCGAGCAGAAGCAGGATAAGTCCTCCCGCCGGCATCCGGGCAAGCAGCGTCTTTGCCGCGATGACGACCAGCCACCCCATCAGGAGATAAATGACTATGGAGAGAATCCTGAAGCGGTAAACAAAGAAGATTTTGAACACGACTCCGAAGGCGGCCATGCCCCACACGATTCCGAAGAGCGCCCAGCCCCAGCCGCCGCGGAGAGACACCAGGGTAAAAGGCGTGTACGTCCCGGCAATCAGCAGATAGATGCAGGCGTGATCCATGGTTTTGAAAATCCTTTTCAACCGGGGTGCCTGGAAACTGTGGTACAGTGTCGAGGAGGCATAAAGGAGGACAAGGGTGGTCCCGAATACAGAACAGCTCACGATATGCGGCACACTGCCGAAAATCGACGCAAAGGCGACCAGGACGACCAGGCCGACGATGCTCAATACAAGACCCGCCCCATGGGTAATGCTGTTGGCAATTTCCTCGAAAGATATATTTCTCATGCTTTAAGGCGGAATTTGTTGATCGAATGGCGATTTGCAGATATTATTAAATATTGTTGCTGCGCGTCAATAATTTTGTGCAGAGATGCCCCGGGAGAAAGTTCATGAAAGACATTCCATCCAAAGCGTGTGCTGTAGACGCCGTTCTCTTTGATTTCGGCGGTGTGTTGGCAGAGGAGGGGTTTGCGAATGGATTGCGGGCGATCGCCCTGAAAAACGGGAAGGCTCCCGACGAATTCATGAGGATCGGGCATGAACTCGTCCATAAAACCGGTTTCGTGACGGGCCGCGCCACAGAACATGATTACTGGGAGGCAATCAGAAAAAAAACAGGCATCAGAGACGACGACCGGACGCTACGAACGGAAATCCTCTCGCGATTTATATTGAGACCCTTTATGTTAGATGCCGTAAGGTATCTCCGAGAAACAGGAATTCTAGTAGCCATATTAAGCGACCAGACCTCCTGGCTCGACGAATTGAACGACCGTTATGATTTCTTCCGGTTCTTCGACTATGTCTTCAACAGTTATCACATGGGAAGGAGCAAGAAGGATCCCGCCCACTTCGGGGAAGTGCTGGCCGCGATGGGTCTCGAGGGGGAGCAGGTCCTGCTGATCGACGACAGAAAAGAAAATTGTGACACGGCGAGGGCCGCGGGCCTCCATGCAATCCAGTATGAAAATCGGGAATTTTTTTACAGGGACATGACCCTCTTCTGCCCGGCTTTCGGCCGCCCCGGATTTGCCGGTCGCAGAGAAGGATTATAGACTCGGAAGGAGAAGATGCGCGTGGAAAAACCTTTACTGGAAAAACTCATCAAGAAAACAGAAAATCACCCTTACCACAAGTTCATCGGACTGCGTGTCATGGAGGAGTGGAAAGGCTCCTGCAGGATCAAGTTCTCCCCCTCCGGTAATACCAGAAATCTTACCGGGGTGGTACATGGCGGGATCTATTATACCGTTCTCGATGTGGCTGCTTTTGTCGCGTCAGCGACGGTGATTCCGGATGAGCGCCTTACCGTAACCTCGGATATCAATATATCGGTCCTGGCTGCGGTTTCGGAAGGGGATATCATCGTGGACGCCAGGGTATTGAAGACGGGAAAGAGAAACTGTATCATCGATTCCAGAGCTTTCGACAGCAACGGAAACCTGGTCGCCATAGCCCGGGTCACAAAATCGATCATCCCGTTCCCGCAAATGAAAGAGCTGCTGGAAGGCGCCGGGTAATCCGGATGGCCCGGGTGGCCCGGTTTAAGTCAGAACATCGCATAGGCCGCTGATTTCTTCAACATCCGGTGAAAAATTATTGACATAAAGGACCGATCACACTATATTCACCCCCTCGCTGGGGGATCGTTCAACGGCAGGACAACGGACTCTGACTCCGTGAATCGTGGTTCGAATCCACGTCCCCCAGCCATTAGAAATCATCCTTATATCAATGGGTTACGATGTCTCCATTCGTAACCCATTTTTTATTTTTTTCTACTTTTTGTGAAGTAATTGTGAAGTTGGTTTTCGCTTACTCATGAAGAAGTGTCAGGCGCTCTATTGAAATGGCTGATCCGTCGTTTAATCAAGGTGGGAGCCAAGGTAGTGTATCATTCCCAACGTCGGCCTTCCCGTTGACATGCCATTACCGAGCGGTGTTTGGCTATGGATAGTCTGATCGCTAATTTTGTGACAATCTTGAGATTGACATAGCGGTTTGCGCAGAGGTATGTTCAAGTAGCGTTCAGGAGGGATCAAGGGGGCTGTTTTTGCCAAGCAGTTGTTTCGTGTGCCTGCTAATGCCTATACGGAGACAAAATCCCTGGAAAAGAAATACATGATAAAATCACACAAAAAGGAGGAGGGATCATGAGCTTTGAAAGAATCTGGCACAGGCATTACGCAGCAGGTGTTCCAAGAGAAATTGATTTTGAAAAAATCACCATCCCCGAGGTGCTGTCAAGGACGGCGAAGAAATTTCCGGAAAACGTCGCCCTCATCTTCATGGGCACGCAGATCACTTACGAGGAGCTCGACAGCCTGGTCAACCGGTTCGCCAAGGCCCTTCTCGCACTGGGCGTGAAGAAGGGCGACAAGGTGTCCATGATCCTTCCCAACATTCCGCAGATCGTGATCGCCGATTACGCCTGTTTCCGGATCGGGGCGGTCACGGTCATGAACAATCCCCTCTACACGGAGCACGAACTTTCGTATCAGCTCAATGATTCGGACTCGACGGTCGCGGTCATGCTGGATATGATGTTACCCGTCGGGAAGAAGCTCCAGGAGAAGACGACGGCCAAGAAGATCATCCTCTGCTCCCTCAGCGATTATCTGCCGGCGCCTCTCAAGCCCATGTTCCCGCCGGCGGAGGTTCCGTCCCAGGAGGAGGCCTACCGCTTCATGGATCTGCTCAACGCCGAGACGAACACCCCGGTGGAGAACGTCCCCGCCTGGGATGACCTGGGGGCTCTCATTTACACGGGGGGAACCACGGGCATAAGCAAGGGCGTCATGCTGAGCCACGCCAACATCTCCTGTAACACGCAGCAATTCCGGAGCTGGTTCCCCATTGGAAAGGACGGGGAGGAGAGGATGCTGGCCATCTATCCCTTCTTCCACGCGGCGGGATGGACGGGCATGCACAACACCTGCGTCTATGCCGGCTGGGCGGACATCCTGGTTCCCCGGCCGGAGCCAGGCCAGATACTGGACCTCATCGAGAAGTTCAAACCCACCCTGCTCCCCGGTGTTTCAACCATCTTCGTCGCCCTTCTCAACAACGAGAGATTCCTCAAGATGGATCTCTCCTTCGTGAAGGGATACCTGACGGGAGCCGCGCCGATGGCCGTAGATACCATTGAGAAACTCAAAAAAGTGCGCAATGTGCCGCTGATCAATATCTACGGATTGACGGAGATCACTCCCATGGGGACGGCCACCCCCTGGGGAGGCAAGGAAAAGCCCGAGACGGTGGGCGTGCCCCTGCCCAGCACGGACCTGAAAATCGTGGATCTCGAGACGGGGAAGAAAGACCTGAAAATTGGAGAGGCGGGGGAGATCTGCTTCAAGGGTCCCCAGGTCATGATGGGGTACTACAAGAAGCCCGAGGAGACGGCGCTGGTCCTGGAAGACGGCTGGCTCAAGACCGGCGACGTGGGTTTCCTCGATGAGGACGGCTATCTTACCATTGTCGACCGCAAGAAGGATGTCATCATCGCGAGCGGCTTCAATGTCTATCCCAAGGAGATCGACGAGCTGCTCATGACCCATCCGAAGATTCTCGAGGTCTGCACCGTCGGCGTTCCCGATGCCTACCGCGGGGAGACCGTGAAGGTTTTCATCGTGGTGAAGCCGGGCCAGACCCTGACGGCGGACGAGGTCCTGGGTTTCTGCAAGGAAAGGCTTGCGGGGTACAAGGTGCCGAAGCTCGTGGAGTTCATCGAAGCCCTGCCCAAGAGCGTCGTGGGGAAGATTCTGCGCCGGGAACTCCGGGATATGGAGGCGAAGAAGGCGGGGAAAGCGTGATCCCGGAAGATGAATGAACGAGATTACAGGACCCACTATCTTGAACAGAGGAGTGGGTTTTGTGTCTTTTAGGGAAACAGTTTGTGAGAATCATTTTGTCATTTATTTATTGATGTCATCAGTGATCCTCATATCAATATTTCTGTAGAATATTTAATCGAACGTCAACTATAAGTGGGAAGGAGAATATCTGTGATGTTAATTTTATCCCTGCAGAATGCAATAAATAGATTGGCCAGGTGAGCGATATAAATGCCTTATATTGAAAGGCTGGGATATCTTGTTTCGGTCCTTTTATATACCTTAATGCATCTCCGGTGCCGGGGGACAATACTTCAATGAACTGTGCAGCCTGAAGGTGTTGTATTCCATCCGCAATTCTTCAATCAACACCTGGGCCTTCTTCAAGGCATAGAAGATCTCTCCATTGAGCAGTTCATCCCGGCAAGAATAGAAAAACCACCATCCCCGCCAGAAACAAGATTTTCCGTGCCATCGTTCAACTCGCTCATCTGTGTTCTCAGAGAAACATTTTATCATTTATCTCTCATGGATTATAGACGAGAAATTGCAGGAAAGTCTCCAGGAGTTTGCTTAAATATTTTTCTTTGCGATAGGCAATGTAAAAATGCCGCTCGAGATTCACATCGGACAGGCGAAGGGATTTGATCAGCCCCTGACGTTCTTCCCTCAATATGGCGTGCTTCGATACGATGGAGATTCCCAGGCCGGCTTCCACGGCCTTCTTGATGGCCTCTGTGTTTCCGAATTCGAGGTCGTTCCTGAAAAAAATACCCAGCCTCCCTTCCACAATCGCCCTCGTACCTGATCCCTGCCGCGAAAGAATAAACGGCTGTGTAAGGAGATCCTGGGGGCCGGACGGAGTCGCGCAATGCCCACTCATGACCGCGGGGAACGATTACCACCAACTCATCCTTAAAGAACGGTTTCATTGCCAGCCTTTCATCATCGGCGGGAGCCCCCAGCAGGCCGACATCAAAGGCGTTGCTCAGTACCTTTTCCACAATTTCTCTGTTCAGGGGTACCCTCAATATCGGCGCAAGCATCACCATTGGCATCTATATCCTTCCCGATATTCTAGGAAGGTTCAGAAAAGAGTACCCCCACCTCCATATCAATCTGGACATCTCCCTGATGGTGAGGGGCATCTTGTACATTCGAACCGTTTCGCCGGAATTTATCGCGGATTAATGGTTCGGTATTATTTTTGAACTTTAATGGAAAGGAATGTGAGTGTCAAAAAATGAATGTTAAAGAATTTATTCTATCAAAAATCGGTGAGGTGCCCTTTTTTAAGACCATGTCCATGCAACTTGAAATGACGAACGAGACAGGATCAAGGCTCAGGATTAAATATGAAGACAAGTATCAGAATATCCGGGGAAGTGTTCATGGCGGCGTTATCGCCTCACTTGTGGATGCGACCTGTGGACTTTCTGTCAATAAGCATGCAATAATCACCCTCTGCAGGCTTTGTTGTAATGGTAGTGTCATCCACTATTGCCGTTGCCTGTTCCTTGGCAATACCCGTCGTCTTTTCCTTGGCCGCTGATGTAATGTCTTTCAATTCCTGCCCATAAGCCATCGAAACCATCGCCACACAAATAAGAACAGCTAAAATCAATCTTTTCATACACACCTCCTTGCTTGATTTTTCCACATTTGTAACTCGTTCATCAGACTATTTTCCACACCAATCAATGAGTGTTGATCACTTTAATTCAGCCGTGCAATAAGGGCATCTTGTCGCTTTTAACGGAATAACAGAAAAGCAGAAGGGACATTCCTTCGTCGTCGGTGCAGCCGGTGCTTCGACCTCTTTCCGTTTCAGGAGGTTGATCTGCTTGATCAGAAGAAAGACGGCGAACGCGACAATAAGAAAACTAATAATGGTATTGGCAAAAAGACCGTAGTTCAAGGTCACAGCCCCGGCAGCCTTTGCATCCGCAAGGGTTGCATAAGGCCCTGCGATCTTGCCGGTCTTAAGCACCAAAAACAAGTTGGAGAAGTCCACGTTCCCTAAGAGCAACCCAATGGGAGGCATAATAACATCATCGACAAGCGATTTGACTATTGTTCCGAAGGCGGCGCCGATGATGATACCCACGGCCATGTCCACAACATTCCCCTTCATGGCAAATTCTTTGAATTCTTTGAGCATGGTGACTCCTTTAAAGGATGCTATTCACCGCCGTCCCTCCTCGGTGATTGAGGAAGGACTCGGCGGGAATGCTGATCATGCATGCGTCAAAATAGAATCATCGAATTTCAAAAACGGCTTCGACTCGCCGGTTCTTCTGTCGCCCGGCGGCTGTCTTGTTGTCAGCGATGGGGTTTTTCGGACCAAATCCCACGGCCTTAATGCGGGATTCCTCAATCTTATATTTTTCCACTAGAATATTCTTAATGGCATCGGCACGGCGCTGGGAGAGCTTCACGTTGGCGGCCACTTTTCCGACACTGTCGGTATGGCCTTCAATCACGGCCGTAGCGGTCGGGTATTTCTCCATGAAATCGGCGACCTTTTTGATTTCATTGAAGTACTTTGTCTTCACAGCAGCCTTATTCGTATCAAACAAGACATTCAGCGTGACTCTCTCCGGGACCACCTCAGCTGCGGCCTTTTTCTCGACCTTGGCCTCCTTGACCTCTTCCAGAGGAGCAGGACGCGCATGGGCAGTCTTTCTCATGAAGAACACTTTTTCCACGAAATCAGCCATGCCATCACTGGAGGCAATGCTGTCTCCCGTGACGAAAAATCCGCAACCTCCTTCCTGGGCAACGTCCGCGAGAAGTTTCTTGCCTACAGGGCTGGTCCCGGTCTGCACTGTGTAGATGCAGACCCTGTCTCCGTAGAGAGCCTTCATGCCCCTCGCGGCCAGTATCGGCTTATTATCCATGTCTTCCCCATCACTGAAGATGATGACAGCGATATTACCCGATGTTCCTTTCAGATCCTCGCTTGCCCCGGTTATGGCTAGTTCAAGGGGGCTGGTCCCGAAGGTCCCTACATCGTTGATTGCCTTGTCCAGTCCCGTCTTAGTGTACTGGGTCATTCCGTACAGGCGAGCCGTTCGTACATAATCCCATGCCGAAAGGTCACCGAAGGTCCGGAGCCCCGCGGTCAGATTCATATTCCGGATGGTCTGGTTCATCAGCGAGGCGAGGCCTTTGGCAAAAGCCGATTTCGTTGCCCCCCTGTAAGGGTCGGCCATGGATGTCGTTCCGTCCAGAATAACTATGAAGTTACCTACTTTCGGTACGAACTCTCCGCCCGCCAGCTTGGGGTTGAGATCCTGTGCCGGTGCGATGGTCGTGGGTTTCTGAGCTGCACAACCCATGACCATACAGGCTGCGATGAAAAACAACGCGATTCTGAACATTTTTCCAGTCATGATGTTACCTCCTGTAAGATGGTTAAGATGAAAGATATTTAAAGTAAGCCTTGATCTTGATTCCGATGATAATAAAAGAGTGGATCTCATGAGACGGGTTCTTTTGCACTAGAAGAACCTTTGTTGAAGATATAATGGAAAATACGGAGAAGCTTTGTCAAAGAAATACTCCTCCCCGGAGCGAGTGTCAATAAAAATATCATATACAGGAAAAATGACCGTTTTTTGCTAATTATTGTAGTGTAGAAGAATGCACATCTTGAAAAATTAATCTTTCACAGATTAAATATTTCAAAGCGGAAATGTTGGATAATTGTCCAGTAGCACTACTAAAGACTATTTAGGTAAGTGGATAATTTTTGAGGGTCGCGAAAATCTATTAGAAAATTTTGAAGCCATTACTTTATTTGTTCATGGTAGGTGTGTATACAATAATTTTCTTTTCGCTCTTAATCTCGATCGAGGTGTTGATTCCCAAAACGGAGTACCAATCACCGATTTTGGTTCCATGATCTAAGCCACTCCCCATAGTCAAGACCCAGGCTGATCGGGGTAGAGCCGTTGCAGGCAAGCATTCCCGCAATACATGGGGCGTTGCAGCTATTTCTCTTGGGATGTATGTCATAATATAATGACAGGATATCAGCATCAAATATGACAGTTCCACTCATTGTTCGTCTCTTTTTCCTCCCTGCAGCGGGCACTGGAAGAAGGGCGAAGACCTGAGCGAGAAAAAATTCTCGGAACTTATCGAAAAGGCGATTGAGGAACTGCATGTAAACCAGGCCAGAAAGGAAGTGGAGCCTTTCGTAATACGAAATCGGCCTTTGCCGGGTGCCCAGGATAACCTTCAATTTTTGCCCCGGGCCTTGGCGGCCGCCGCCTTCCCCCATGAATCCCTGAGCGGCACGATGCGGTTGAATACGGGCCTTCCGGGAAGAGAATCCTTTGAATCGACGCAAAAATAACCGAGCCTTTCAAACTGGTACCTCTGCCCCGGTTGCGCATCCCTCAGGCCCGCCTCTGCATAACACGGCGCCAGAATCTCGAGGGATCCCGGATTCAGGTGTTTTAAAAAGTCATCCCCTTCGGCTGCTGGGTCGGGGACCCGGAAAAGCCTGTCATAGATGCGTACCTCCACGGGCACACAATGATCCGCAGACACCCAGTGGATGACCCCTTCCACCTTTCTCCCGTCCGGCGGGGGACCGTTGCGGGTTTCGGGATCATATGTGCAGCGCAGTTCGACGACTTCGCCCGTTCGCTCATCCTTCACCATGTCCTTAAATCGTATCACGTAGGAATTCCTGAGGCGTACTTCCCGTCCCGGACCGAGGCGATGATATTTCCTGGGCGGATTCTCGTGAAAGTCGTCCTTTTCGATATAGATCACGCGCGAGAATCTGATTTTTCTCGCTCCCATGGCGGGATTCTGCGGGTGATTGGCACATTCGAACTCTTCTTCCATCCCCTCGGGATAGTTGTCGATGACCACGCGCAGGGGTCTCAGCACCGCCATCGCCCGCGGCGCCTTCTCGTTCAGATCTTCACGGACACAATGCTCGAGGAGAGAGATGTCGACCAGATTGTCTTTTTTTGCTACTCCGATCGCCGCGCAGAAATTCCTGATCGCCTCCGGCGTGTAGCCACGGCGCCTCATGCCCGCGACAGTGGGCATGCGCGGATCGTCCCATCCCGAAACATGGCCGTCCGTGACAAGTTCGATGAGCCTGCGTTTGCTGAGCACAGTGTAGCTCAGGTTGAGCCGGGCGAATTCGATTTGCCGGGGATGGTCGCCCGCAATCAACTGATCCACAAACCAGTCATATAGAGGGCGGTTGTTCTCGAATTCCAGGGTGCAGATGGAATGTGTTATTCCTTCCAGGGCATCGGAAAGACAATGGGCGAAGTCATACATGGGATAGATGAGCCATTTTGTTCCTGTTCGATAATGCGGTTCCCGTTTGATGCGGTAGATAACAGGGTCCCGCATGACGATATTGGCTGAAGCCATGTCGATCTTTGCGCGCAGTACGTGGGCCCCATCTTCGAATTCGCCGGCCCGCATCCGTTCAAACAACTCCAGATTCTCCTCCACGGAGCGGTTCCGATAGGGACTTTCCTTGCCCGGTTCGGTGAACGTGCCGCGGTATTGCCGTATCTCATCCGCGCTCAGGCTGCAGACGTAAGCCTTTCCGGTCCTGATCAGCTCCAGAGCGAATTGATAGAGGCGGTCGAAATAATCGGAAGCATAGAAAAGCCGGTCATCCCAATCGAACCCCAGCCAGCGCACGTCGTTAATGATGGATTCCACGTACTCGAGCGATTCGCCCGCGGGATCCGTGTCATCCATCCGCAGATTACAAGTACCCCCGTACTGGGCGGCGATACCGAAATTGAGGCATACCGATTTGGCGTGCCCTATATGAATATATCCGTTAGGCTCGGGGGGGAAACGCGTGGCCACGCGCCCCTGGTGCCTGCCGGTTCGGAAGTCGTCCTCGATGATCTCCCGGATGAAATCGGTTGGAGGTGATTCGACCGGTTGCGACATACGTTTAGATTCTCCTCTCTGATTTACTTTATGAGTGCCCGCTTTTTCCGCCGAAGACGAATGAATATATATGGAAAGCGCCCCTGCCTGTCAATAGAATACATAAGAAAAATTCACTGGGCGCTCTGGCTTGTGAAGGCAAAGGGACGAGGGCGTTGAAAAAAGAAGCTGAGAAGCCGGAAAATTGAGAAGATGAGAGATATTATTCACGCCCCGGCAATCTCAGGACATGATCGATGCAGGCGGGGATTTCTTCTTCATAAAAAACCGGGTGCAACCCCATCGTATACTGTTATTTCCTTATTGTATCTGAACTGAAATTCCAGCGAGATCATAAAGTGTTTGGTGAAAAGTCCGGATTACATCCACTGCGCGAAGTGCTCTTCGTACTCGCGCTCCAGTGTTTCTTTATGACGTAACTCCTCGGACGCCAGTGCCGAGAACAAAGGCGCGAGCTCCGTACCTTCATAGTTATCGAGAAGCATATTATAACGGTCGAGTGACTCCTGCTCGCGCTTCATCGCGTAGAGCATAACCTGATGAGGATCGCTGCCGGGATTGACAAGCTCGGCAACCATGTAATCGCTGATCTGCAGGTCCCGCGGCGCTCTCTTGCCCAGGATACTATCCACATTTTCCGTGGACACGATGTTTTCCAGCATCCTCCGGTGGCCCAGTTCCTGGGCGGCAAGGTCCCGCAGAAGCTTCTTCGCCGATACATTCCTGATCATGTCCCCGAACATGGTGTAAAGATCATAAGAGGATTGTTCTTTCGTGATCGCAAAATTCAGGACGTCCTTCAGGGATTCAAAAACCATATTTGCGCCTCCTGTTTGCGTCCGCTCCCGGGAAGGAGTATATGCTCATCCTCCGGACCCTTTACCCGGATCGTTCAGCATGCGCTCGAATTCCATCTGTAGTTTTCTTCCGATCTCAAGCCCCCGGTCGATGAAATCGGGGCCGTATTCCTTTCCGGTCCGCGTCCGGAAGCTGCCGCGCAGTCTTTCTGTCGCTTCAAGTCCCGCAGGGAATCGGCTGAAGAGAATATCGAAAGCGATCTTTCGGGAATCGATTATGTCCCACAACATCTCTGTGAAATTATCCGGTCCCCACCGGAATTTGTCGGCATCGTAAAGAGCGTCTGAAAGGAGCTGTGATGCCGGATCGCCAAGCGGCTCCGCAGTCTTGAAAGCCTCGTGATTTCTTATCGCACAAACGATCATGCGCCGCTCCTCATCCAGCAGATCAAAACTCTTCAGGATGCGGCACGCCTCCTGCGCGCCGGCCCGGGCATGGTCCGGCTTCGACCGGCAGATATCATGAAGCACACCCGCAATATGCGAAAGCCGCAAGAGCCCGCCAAGGTCTCCCTCGATCAGAATGATCGCGCCTGCGTCGATTGCGACCTTGCGTATATGCGAGCCGCCGTGCCCGAGGTAGATACCGTGGTCCATGGCGATGCCCAGGCAACTCCGTACCATGGGGTCGACCTCGAAAGAGCGCAGCGACGCCTGCATCTCCAGTTTTTTTTCCGTGTAGAACCTGGGCTCCCCTGCAGCAGCAGCGATCTGCCTGCAGATTTTCTTCAGGTTCCGGCAATCCCTTTCCCAGTTGTCCATATCTTTTCGAGAATCTTGCGCCGGGGTGAAAATCCGCTTCACGCATCAAAGTGCGCGGTCATTCTCACGCAGGACCTCGCTGTGCCCGCAGGATGCATTCACCCTTCGCCGGCCGTTTGATGCCCGGTGATTACGCAGCCAGCACCCTCAGTGCTTTCCTGTCATTGGCCGTCTTGAATACAATGGTAACCGTCTTACCCGCGCAGGGGCTTCCATACAAATACTGGATATCGATTCCGGCCTCCGCAATTTTCTGCGCTGCTTTCATCAATTGCCCCACCCTGTTCGGCATCTCCACAGTGATTACGTCCTCCATCTCCACTTCGGCCCCCATTTTGGAGATGATCCTTTTCGCCTTTGGATTATTATTCGTAATTAGCATGAAATAGCCGGTTTCGTCCCACTCGTATGCGCAGATCGCCTCGATATTGATTTCAGCATCCGTCAGTGCACAGGTAATATCCAGGAGCAAACCCACTTTGTTGGGCATGGAAAAAGTCAACTGCTTTGCTTTCACCGCCTTCGCCATGGCCTGTCCCTCCTTTCCCGGTTTTTCTTGCACTCATTCTGTGCAGCATCGCTGCAGACAAGCAGTTTTTCAACCCTGTTGAATATATTAAAATAGACCCGACCGTGTTTGCAATGGTATTCGGTTGCTCACCGACCGCGGTTTTTCCCGCAAGAGACATCATACCGGTAAACATTTGTCCTGTATTTCACAAAACCGAGACGGGGATAAAGTAAATTGGCTGCCTTACGGGATGGATGGGATGTCAAGTCGACGGATTTCGCACCCGATGCCGCCGCGCTGTGAACGGCATGCCGGACGAGCGCCTTTCCGATGCCCTTTCGACGCATCCTCTCGTCCACGACCAGATCCTCAATCCTCGCCCGAAGCCCTGTCGGAAGCCTGTACAATACCAGCGTCAAGGTGCCGACAATTTTTCCCCGGCTGCCCGGATATCTGGCAGCCAGCAGGACTGTACCCGGAGACATTAATACCCCGGCCAGCCCACGCCTGTCCGGCGGATCCGACAACGACAATTGAGGGATCAATCTTTGCAGGGCAGAGATGACTTCACCGGTGACTCTGCGGACTCTCCTTACATTTACCGAGAGGCGATCTTTGTTCGTAAGGCCGCGCATGTAGTCATCATCTTTATACAATATTCATGATATTTCAACGGGAATTTAACCTTCGCATCTTCGGAGAAGCATGCTCGATGAACGGAGGGAACAAAAAATGGGAAGGATGTATAATCGCATTCCCAACGTCAATTGGGAAATTCTTGATTTTCGCCTCTGAAAAGGAATGAGAAGCCTCTAATCTCAGCACGGCGCTTTGTTCATCAGGACCCAGTAGAAACCGATCCCTGCGACGGCGCCGGCGAAATTTTCGAACTCCACAGGTTTTACAATGTAGCTGTTTACTCCCAGACGGTAGCTCTCTATCCGGTCATAATCCTGATCCGAAGATGTCAGCACCACAACGGGGATCAGCCTTGTACGTTCATCAGAACGTATCCGGCGAAGGACCTCCAAACCGTCCACTTTGGGAAGCTTGAGATCGAGCAGGATAATTCTGGGGTGTTTCGACATTTCCCGGCCGGAATATATTCCGGTTCCGAATACATAATCCAGGGCTTCGGCGCCGTCCCTCAGGACCTTGACCCTGTTGGCCAGGTTGTGCCTCTTCAGGGCATCGAGCGTCAACTCCACATCAGTCGGGTTGTCTTCAACAAGAACAATGTCCAAAATATGCTCGTTCAAATAAATCCCCTTCCTCTTCTTTCCAGTTTGTATTGTATATCTCAAAATGTGCTATTTTTCCATGAGAAAATCCGATTTTTCACTTGAATAACCGGCCGTTGCGGTTTATGATCCGCAAAAAAGCAAGGATCAACAAATGCCTGCTTACCTTAGGAAAATTCCGGCTGCTGTCGTGTGGATACTGTTTCTATCGGTGATTATCCTTGCGAGCGGGGATGCCGGAGCATCTATAAAAGACCTTCCCTTCAAGGAGGGCGAGCGGCTCGTATACCGGGCCAAGTGGGAATTCCTCTCTGCAGGCCGGGTCGTCATGGAAGTCCTTCCTTTCAAGACCCCCGAAGGAGAGAATATCTACCATTTCAAGATGGATACCAGAACGAACTCCGGCATGGATACTTTTTACCGGGTCCGGGAAATGCAGGACTCCTATACGGATAAGGGTCTGACCCGCACACTCTTGTACGTGAAGAGGAGTACCGGAAAACATCCCCGGGACATCAGAGTGGATTTCGATTGGGAACACATGCAGGCGACTTACGCGAACTTCGGCAAGACCGAGAAATCCATATCGATCCTTCCCGGCACCCTGGACCCGCTGGCGCTCATATATTCCATCCGGATGAAGGAGCTCCGGACAGGAGCGGTCCTGGAACTCCCCGTCACGGACGGTAAGGAATGCGCTGTGATCCGCGCAACCGTGACAGCGCGCGAAACGATCACCATCGACGGCAGGTCTTACGAAACCTTCGTCATCGTACCGGAGACAAACACTTTGAAGGGCCTCCTGGATAAGCTGCCGAAGCTGAAGATATGGTGCTCCGTGGAGGAAGGGCATATCCCCGTAAAGATACAGAGCCGTTTTGCCATCGGAAGTTTCGCTTTTGAACTGGTTTCGACGAATTCGACCTGATCCAATCCGGAATGTAGCGCGGAAGAGCCGACCGAACCCCGCTTCCTGCGTTTTATGAGCCCTGCGCATCGCTTATCCGCAGAACGGGTTTGACGGTGTAGCCGCGCCGGGCATCGCTGACCGCGCGGTTGATCCGGCGGAAATCATAGAATTTGATGAGCCTGTCGAAAGGAAAAAGCCCTGTCCGGTAAAATCCTATCAGTTTGGGGATAAATATTTGCGGCACGGCATCACCCTGAATGATACTGAGAGCTCTCCGGCCGCCCGGCATTGAGCCCGGGCCACTCGCGCCAGTAAGGAGCGCCGCGGTGCCACGCGGATTCAGCATGCCGAGGGCGAGGCGGTACATCAGCTCATTGTCCGAGGTTTCCACAGTATAGTCAACTCCGCCACCTGTGATATCCCTGATGCGCGAGGAGACATCTGCATGGCGGCTGTCGATCGCGTGGGTCGCCCCCAGCTCCAGAGCGAGCCTGAGCCGCGCGGGTCTGATGTCGATGCCTATGATCGGGTCCGCTCCTGCGATGCGGGCCGCCATGACCGCCGCCAGGCCGACCGCGCCCGTGCCGAAGATAGCAATGCTCGCTCCGGCAGGCACTTTCAGCGAATTCATTACCGTGCCTGCTCCTGTCTGCAAGCCGCAGCCCAGCGGGGCCAGTATCTCCAGGGGTAGATTCTTTGAGACCTTGACAATATTGCGCTCTGTAGCCAGAGCGCGGGTGGCGAAAGATGACTGGCCGAAGAAGTGCCCGCGGACGCCGCTCCTCTGCAACGCGTTGCTTCCGTCCCGTCGACTGAAGCCGAAATTCAATTCGAAGAATATCCGGCAATGAGCGGGACGCCCGCTCCTGCACGGGCGGCATGCGCCGCAGGACTGGTAAGAGAGCACGACGTGATCACCGCGTTTGACACTCTTCACTTTTCCGCCGGTCCGCTCGACAATGCCCGCTCCCTCGTGGCCGAGGACTACCGGCCCGTCCGAGGCGTTCCATCCGTCAATATAGCTTATATCGGTATGGCAGATACCGCTTGCAACAATACGCACCAGGATTTCCTCATCCTGCAAACCCTCCATCTCCAGGGATTCTATCCGCAGGGGGCCGCCTTTTCCGCGCAAAACGGCGGCCTGGATTTTCTCTGCCTTCACGTCGCGAAGACGGCTCATCGTCCCCTTCTCTTGCATCCGCTATATTTTTGATTTTACAAGATTCATTTAAAAAACGGAAGTGGCAACGTACTTACATTATATTTTACATGATAATCGAGATTATCCGACCAACCGCTTGATGAAGCGACAGCGGACAAATTGAATCCTGTGCAGATATTCTAAAATGACATACCGGAAAGATTCCGGCTTCCTGAACGGAGAGGATCAAGGGAGCCCCTAAAAAAGCAAAAAGGGATTAACCTTTTTCGGCTGATCCCTTTTAATTTTGGTAGCGGGGGGTGGATTTGAACCACCGACCTTTGGGTTATGAGCCCAACGAGCTACCAGGCTGCTCCACCCCGCGTCAGTGAATGTAAAAATCTACTTTATCATGGCTTGATTTGTCAATCGTATTTTTCGAAAACCGTGAAATATTTACAACTCAATCCGCAACGCAGACCCGATCGCGGCCTTCCTCCTTGGCTTTCTTCGCTGCTGTCCTTGCGGATTGGAGGAGATCCTCCACATCTTCGCCGTGGACCGGCGAGACGGCCACGCCAATGGAGAGGGTGGCGCGACGCATCTGCCGGTGGGCGTCGCGGGCGGCATGATCCTTCAGCATCTCTCTGAAATTCTCGGCCCGCCTGCGCGCTGTTTCCAGGGAAGAGCCGGGCAGGATGAGGACGAATTCATCGGCGCCCCAACGGCCCGCCATGTCCTTCCCATGGAAATGCTCGCCGAGAAAGGCTCCCAGATCCTGTATAATCCGTTCCCCTGCGCCAAGACCGTAAGTCTGATTGATGTACCCAAGATGGTCAATATCCATAAACACAACCCCCACAGGTCTTTCCTCCCGCTCGGCTTTTTTGAGCTCCCGGGCAAGCGTCTCTTCCAGGAAACGGCGGTTGATCAGTCCAGTCAGCGGGTCTTTTGTCGACAGGCTGCTCAGTTGTTCCCGAAATTGGAGATTCCTCAGGGTCAGGGCGATTTGCCGAGCCGCCAGTACGGCCAGTTGCTCGCCCGCACCCAGGCTGCGCGACACCGTCCGGGGGTCCTTTCCCTCAGGGAGGGGAAACCGGACATGTATGAGACCGATAAATTCACCATAGACCTTCAGGGGCACGCAGACAGAGGCCCGTCCGTCCTTTTCTTTATCGGCGTGGGGACAGGGGAGCCCCTTCGCCGTGCCCGCTACTAAATGGGGACGGTTCCTGCGGACGGCGAGGCAATCGTCAGGTGAAAACACGGGCTCCTTCGGCGCCTCACCCCACGTCGCCGCGGATTCAAGAAGATTCCCGGCGGCGTCGTACCGGTAATAGGCTCCGGCCGGAAAGAGATGGGGCATCTCCCGGCCGATAACGCCGTAAGCCTCCTCCAGCGTGAAAGACGCGCACAGGAGGTCCCCCATTTTAATCAGCTTCTTGATCCTGAATTTGGTTACTGCCATGAAAGCACTCTCGGATTCTTCGCTTGAACGCCTCGGGCGCCGTAATGCCCAGCTCCCGCAGCCTGGCCTCGAAGACCCTCATGGTCTCAACCCGGCCGGCAAGATTCTGAAATATTTCCATGTACGCATTTCCGGTTCCTTCGATCTCTGCGCGGAATGCCTGGTCGGCATCCAGTTGATTTTCAACGAAAGCCGCTTCGCCGCTCCGCAAACGCCGGCCGGCAGCCCGGTAGGCGGCAAAGCGCTGGGTGACATCGCACTCGTAATCTTTTTTTTGCAGACTCAAGACCACCCTGTCCAGATCAATCCAGTCAACGATCCGGATATGCGGGCACGCCGCAAGGGCCTCCTGGATCATCCCCGGCATTGCCGGGCAACCGGCCCCGACGTCGCCTTCTCCATGTGGGCTCTGTGTGTTCGTCCTCTCTGTGCTGCGCCGCAAATAGAGAACCACGTCCGAAACCAAAGAAACAGGAGACAGGGACTGTACATTGTCTCCCAGAAGGTCCACAGACACGGACACACCGTATCGCTCCTCCAGTTGTGACGCGACACTCTCGATCTCTTCAGAAACCGTTTGCATCGTCTCTTTCGCCCCCGCGGCCGGGAAAAACCACCGCATTTTTTGTCTCATTTCGTCCCGGAGGGTCGGCTTTCCGGGCTCCTCCGCCCGGTCACGGCTTTTCCCTCTCAGCAGATCGCCGAACCGGTCCGGGTCAAGTACGTATTTCACCCAGTGTCCTTTCTTGAGGATATAAGCCGCCACATCATAGATCTTTTTGTCCTCCAGCTTGCTCAATGTTATCCCGACAATCCGCCGGTCCCTGGTGTCGATACTGTAATAGAAACCTCCTTCGGCCGCCCGCCCGCCCGGCAGAGGCACTTCGCCGAAATTCGACGGATTCAGGTAAATTGTACCCTCGATCTCTTCGAACCCCCATTGATCGTGAACATGGCCGGTAAGGCACAGGAGCACCTTGTTTTCTTCACAAAACCTCCTCAGCTCCAGAGAACCGCTCTCCCCCATGGGGGACACATGGTCGTGAACCCCGTGGGCAGGCTTGTGGGTCACGATAATGTCCGGACGGGTCTCTTTGAAGAAACGGGTCATCTCACTCACGCCCGTGTCAGCATTGTACGGCACGGCATACCGCCGGGGGATTCCGGGAGTGGTCACATCCGCCCCACCGTAGCCGGCTATCCGCAATTCCGCCACATAATACCAGTGGCGGTGAAGATCTCTTCCATGCAGAGAGGTATACTGCAGGTCCATATCATAGTTGCCCGGCAGGCAGAAGACGGAAGAAGCGCCTTTAAGAAACAGGATGCTTTCCAGAACCTTGTACTTCTGCTGCAGGACCCGCCGGGCCCGGATCGTTGCATCCCTATATTCCATCGCTTGTTTCGGAATATCGCCGGGCAGGTCCGTCCGCTTCAGGAGGGCGTCGACGAAATCATCCAGATCCGCCGAGTCATCTGCCAGCCGGCATTGGAGACCGGAGAAATAAGCCTGCAGCCGCCGGTACCGGGCGGCCATCTCCTCCGTAAAGAAAGGCCGGTCGATGAGATCACCGGCGATGATATAAACCTGGGCGTCTGTCACGGTTAGCAGATCCTTTACCCGCGCGAAGGCGCCATGGATGTCGGCAAGGTAGATAATCCTCATGGACATGGTCCCCAAAAATCATTATAACATAGACCGCCTCGGAAGAATAACATTTACAGGAGGGCCGGATGCCGCCGGAGACGCACCCGATGAAAAGAAATACAAACAGGCAAAGATTATTGCGATCTGCGGAAGTGGATGTCTATGATGCCTCCGGCACTTCTATGCCGTATTTATCGATGCGATAGACCATCGTCGGCCGCGACATTCCAAGTAGTTTGGCAGCTTGAGCCTTGTTGCCCCGGGTTATTTTAAGAGCCTGAACGATCAGATTCTTCACAAGCTCATCCAGATTGAGCCCCCCGGAGGGAAGCTGCCAGTTCATTTCGGGACTGCCCCCCGGGTGGTCGACAGACTGGCTGTAAAGAAAGGTCAGGTGTTCTGTCCGGATTTCAGAGTCGTTTTCCACAAGAATGACTCTTTCGACAAAATTTCTCAATTCGCGGATATTACCAACCCAGCGGTGCTGCATGAGCAATTCCCGGGCTTCCCTGGATACACCTCGAAAATTCTTGCCGAACTTTACATTGAACTTATCTACAAAAAAGATGAGCAGCGGAATGATGTCCTCTTTCCGTTCCCGAAGCGGCGGAAGGAAGATCCTGGCTACATTCAATCGATAGTAGAGATCCTTCCTGAACGTCCCTTTCTGAATAGCTTCTTCCAGACTTTTGTTCGTGGCGGCGATGATACGGACATCCACTTTCTTTTTATCCGTCCCACCTACCCGGTAGAATTCTCTCTCCTCCAAAAATCGAAGAAGATTAACCTGGGCAGAGGGCAGGAGTTCGCTGATCTCGTCCAGGAAGAGTGTGCCGTTTTCGGCCAGTTCAATCTTTCCTTTTTTCCCCTCCTGCAGGCCACCTGTAAAAGTCCCCTTCTCATAGCCGAATAATTCGCTCTCAATAAGTTCCTTGCTGATAGCTCCGCAATTGATTCCGATAAATGGTTCCCCGAAACGACTGCTGCAACTGTGAATCATGCGGGCAACCACCTCTTTGCCCGTTCCGGTCTCCCCTTCGATCAAGAAGGTGGTATCGTCGCTCTTGGCCACGGTACGGGCCAGCTTCAGTGCTTCCCGGATACCCTTGCTCTCAGCGATAATGTTGTCGACATTAAATTCCTTTATGTAGTGCTTGCGGAGTTCTTCCACTTCTCTCTTGAGCTTGAGAGTCTCCAGTTCCTTCTCGATAATCATTTCCAGTTCTTCAATGTCCAGAGGCTTTACCAGATAATCCGAGGCGCCCATTTTCATTGATTTAATGACCGTCTTGACGTCTTCATAAGCCGTCATCATGATCACCCGCGTTGCTTTTTCATGAGCCCGAATCTGCTGCAGAGTCTCCACGCCATCAATTCCGGGAAGCCGAATGTCCAGAAGGATCAGGTCGAAGCATTGTTCCTTTGTCGCCTGAAGAGCGACTTCCCCGCTGCCGGCAATCACCACATCGTATTTCCCCGAGAGGATATTGCTCAGTGAATTCTGCAAAAGCCTGTCATCGTCGACAATGAGAATTTTATGCCTGTACATTATGATACGTACCTAAATTGAGCGGGAAACGAACAGTGAACGTCGTCCCGACATTTTCTTTGCTTTTTACATCAATCCTGGCCTCATGTTGCTCCAATATCTTGAAGACAATTGAAAGCCCCAGCCCCGTTCCGTCCGGTTTCGTGGTAAAGAAGGGGTCGAATATTTTCGGGATGTTTTCTTCCGGAATACCGACACCGTCATCTGATATGGATATGGCCACCCGCGCTCCGTCCTTTCGGTTTTTTTCCACTGCGCTCCTTATTTCCAGAGTTCCGCCATTATCCATGGATTCCACCGCATTCATGAGAAGATTGACCAGGACCTGCTGAATCTGATGGGGATCGAAAACGATATCGGGGATGTCTTCCGCCAGAATCTTTCTGAACTGAATTTTTCGCTTTTTGACTTGAGGTTCGATCAGCGCGACAGCATCTGAGATCACGCCGTAAACAGGACCTTTCTGGAATGAGGGAATTTCAGTCTTCGTAAAATCGAGTATTCGTCTGACCAGCACCTTGATTCGCTCGATCCCCTCAAAGGTGTCCCGCAAAATGTCTTCTGCATTCCTATCCGGGCTCAGTCTTTTAGACAGCAACTGGACGTTGAAATTGATGCTGGCAAGGGGGTTGCGGATCTCATGGGCGATCCCCGCCGAGAGCTGCCCAAGTGATGAAAGACGGTCCATCCTGCGCATCAATGTTTCCGTCCTCTTAATTTCGGTCAGGTCTTGAAGCGTGATGATTATGGCGGCCGCCCTCTCGCCATCCGCCTTCAACAACGAGGAACTGAGTCCCAGAATCACAGTCGATCCGTCCCGCCTGTTAAAACTCAATTCGCAGTTTTCAAGGGTTTTCTGTCCATCGATTGCACTGCCCAGGATGCTCAGGATTTCTTCATCTCTGAATACTTCCGAAATCTTTTTGTCCAGTATGTGTCTTTTCTTAATTCCGATGATTTCTTCCGCTTTGCGGTTCAGAGCTTTGATCCTCTTGTTTCCGTCTATGGTGATAATGCCGTTGGGCGAGCTCTCCAGGATATTGGAGGCGAAATTCCTTTCCGCTATTATCTGCTCATAGAGCCGGACGCTATCGATCACGACCGCCGTATGGCTGGCGAAAACCATCAGGAGTTCCAGGTCATCCACGGAAAAGGTGGATTTCTGATAACTGTCGACCACCAGCACTCCCAAAATCTTTTTTTCACTTACAAGAGGAACCGCCAACTTTGATCCGATCCCCGGTATGAATTCAATATAACGGGGTTCTTCCATGACATCACCCACCAGCAGCGGCACTCCTTTTTCTGCCACCCATCCTGCGATCCCCTCGCCGATCTTCAATCGGAATTTTTCGAAGTCCATCCCGTCGTGTCCCGCATGGGAAACAATCTTGAGGTGATCCCGTTCCGCGAGCATAAGGGTGCATACGGACGCCCCAGTGATTTTGAGGGCATTGACTGTCACGATGTTCAGCAGTTTCTTGAGATTCAGCGTTGAACTGGTCTTCTTGCTGATTTCCTGCAGAGAAAGCAACTGGGCGATCTTTTTCTGATGCTGTTCCTGCAGTCTTGCATTCTCAATAATGATTCCAGCGTGACTCGCAAAGGTCGAGAAGAGATTGATATCGCTCTTGGACAGGACAAGTTCTTTTTCGGTGTGATCTCCCTGAATCACGCCAATTATCTCCCCTTTGATTTTCAGAGGCATCGATATCGTCGATATCCGGCGCCAGATTCGGTCCATCAGAAAATCGAACTCCGTGATAATCGGACTCTTCTGGGCGTTGCGGATATAAATGGTTTTTCCCGTCTTCGCCACAAGCGTTTCACGGCACAGATGTTTATCCATCTTCAAGGGGTGCTTGAACGCCCTGCGAACTTCCGCCGGCGAGAAACCGATGACGTATTTTACTTCCAGTGTATTCTCCCTCTTGTTAATCAGGAAGATCACACATCTCTGCAGATCGAAAATCCTCTTCATCTCATTAACAAGGGCCTGGAGTATTCTGTCTGACCTGATTTGCAGGTTCAGAAGACGGCTTATCTTATGGATGGAAGCCAGCAGCCGGTCCTTCTTCTTGAGGTGCTCCCGGTATCTCGCCAATTTCTTATCCAGTGATTTATACTTCTTCTCCATCGCTTAAATCACACGAAAAGATCTCGACTCTTCATCAGGAAGTTGCCGGAGCTTCAGGAACAGCGGCTTTTCCCTGATTCCTTCCCGGAGCCGAGTGCCGGTAATTCTTCCATGATTCGCTGATTTCCTCGAATATCACGTCCCGCTGGTCTTGATCGGCGTGTTCGATCAGCACGTTATTGTCGGAACTGCCGCTCCGTCCATCCCTGTAATTTATTGCGATAAAATGCCTGATGTGATCCTTGAACATGATATTGTTGAAAGGCCCCCAGAGGACCATGCTTCGCCGCTTTACATCGTGTTTTCGTAATGTGCTGAACTTCTCGATCTTAAGACAATTGTCCATGGGCAACTTCGCCCTTTCGCCCTTGTTGGTAATGAAGAAAAGGTTGCCGTTGGACAGGGCCAGAGCCAATTTTTGAGGCTTAGGCAACTCGGGGAGACCCCCATGATAGGAAACATAGGAAATCTCTCTCACTTCTTCATGTTCAGCTCGCCCGATCTCTTCCAGTTGTTTCTGTCTTATTTTCAAGACTCGATGCCCGTAAAAAAACAAGACTGTAAATGTCATCCCAAGAACGATTACGGCAATGATCATTGCATTCATGGTGTCACACATCCCTGGCCTTTATAGCAGGCAAAGGGTTGCCCACGCAAGAGGTATTGATAAGCAGCACACATCCGCATCTATCTGTAAAACAACGAGGGGATGGAAGAATATCTTCATTATTCGACCAGCCCCTCGATTGAACAAGGATCGTATTTCACTTTCAGTATTTCGAAGAGAATTTACTTGTTTTTCCTCGCCGCCAGTTTCGCCTGCAGCGCATCGATCCTCTGATGATTGTCCTCGGATCCGATGTAAGTTCTGAAGAGCCATTCCTGGACCTTCATGGCCCCGTCGAGATCTTCGTCAAGAATATGGTTGGCAAGATTTTTTGTCTCCTTCAGACACATCCGGTCGTAGGAGGCCATTTCCCTGGCAATAGCCATTACGGATTCTATCAGTTTTCCTTCCGGGAATACCTTGCTGACATATCCCATCCTTTCCGCCTCGTACGCATCGTAGATCCTGCCGGTCAGAGCTACCTCCTTGGCACGGCCAAGACCGATAATCCTCCATAGCGGATCCATAATCGGCGTCAGAGAAAGGACAATTTCCCTCTGCCCGAATCTGGCTCGTTCCGAGGCGTAGCGGATATCGCACATCAGTGTCAGATCAAATCCTCCGGCAATGGCCGGTCCGCCCACAGCACAGATCACCGGCTGCTCGCAATACAGGATCGCACGGTAGGCCTTGTGGAAGAGGGCCGTGTAATCTTCATTGGATACCTTCTCGAGCTTCCGGATAATATTGAGATCAAAACCGGCGGAAAAGTATTTCTCGCCGCCTGTCAGTACAATCACATTGACATCCTTCCTCGCGGACAGCTCGGTGAATAAAATCTCGATCTCTTGAAGCACTTCAGGGGCCAAAGCATTCCCCTTATCGGGACGATGGATCGTCACCATCGCAACCTTATCCTCCACCGACAACAACAGGTACTTTAAATTCATAACCAAATTCCTCCTGAACGCCTATATTTCAGCGAATGTACTCCGCAGCCGCCATCACCCGCTGGATCTCGTTGACGCCTTCGTAAATCTCCGCCAGTTTCATATCGCGGAAGATTCTTTCCACATTGAATTCCTTGGAATAAGAAAAAGCGCCCAGAACCTGCATCGCACTGCTTACCACGCGGTGGCAGGCCTGCGACACAAATAGGCGCGTCCTGGCGGAGCTGAAGAGAATATCCTTTTTCTGAGATTTCCAATATGCCGTGGCATAGGTATAATAACGCGCCGCTTCCACATCTGACGACATCTCGCCGAGAAGCCATTGAATTGTCTGGAAATTAGCGATCGGCTTGCCCCTCTGGACTCTTTCTTTGGCGTATTTGACGGCCTCCTCGAAGGCGCCCTGCGCCATACCTACACATTCCGCCGATATACCCAGCTTTCCAATCGCAATTTCCGTGGTCAGGATGCCGAACCCTTTGCCTCTCCCACCTTCGCCGCCGGTCGTATTTTCAAAGGGAACACGCACATTATCCAGGACGACATCCGCCACTTCCATGCCGTTCATCCCCATTTTTTCCACCAGTTTCGGCGCAGAATAACCCTTTATGTCCTTGGGAACGATTATATTGGTGATCTTCCCGTCCATTTCGATATCCTTGCAGAAGACGACAATATAACCAGGCAGAGTGGAGTTTGTTATAAATATCTTCTCGCCATTGATGACCCAGTCATCGCCTTCTCGGACACAGGTAGTCCTAATCGCACCGGGGTCGGACCCCGTTGAGGGTTCCGTGAAAGCAAAGCTGCCGACCGCTTCTCCCTGCACAAGTTGGGGGAGATATTTCTTCTTCTGCTCCTCCGTACCGAAATCATTAATTGTACCGGCGCAGAGGCAGTTGACGGATATATGCCCACCGATGGAGCAATAGACACGGGAGAGTTCTTCGATGACCATGACGTATTCCAGGTAGCTGCTCCCGACTCCACCATAGTCAGCGGGATACTGAATCCCGTAAAAACTCAGGTCACGCATCTTTTTTATCAGATCACGGGGAGTCCGTCGTGAATGCTCCATTTGGGGAATAAGAGGAGCAATCTCCGTTTCGGCGAATTTTCTTGCCGTTTCCTTGAACATGACCTGTTCTTCTGTTAAACTGAACTCCATAAAGATCTCCTTTCCAAGGTATATTGTGACCGCGATTCTTACAGATCTTTCGTCTTCGGCTGCAGGCGCTCGTAGGTATTGAAGATATAGAGCAACCCGCCTACAACAGCGAAGGCCGCGCAGACACCGAACGCGCCGTTGAAGCCGTAGGGGGTTTTATCTACGAACCACCCCGTCACCATGGGGCCGAACAGGGCGCCGAAATTGCCGACGAAGTTATAGACGCCGCCGACGCCGCCGGCCTGTCCGTAAGGAGCGATATCGCTGGGGATAGCCCAGACGTTGGACGCACCGAATGAAAAGATGCCCATGAAACAGCTCAGCCAGAAGACTGCCCAGAAAGCCGTGCCCGACTGCATACAGGCGAAAATAAAGACGGCAGCGCCGAACATGCCGACGCCCATTCCTGTGCGGCGAAGGGTGCTGATACTTGCTCCTTTGTCGTACCACTTATCGAAGACCTTGCCGCCGAGAAGCTCCATGATGACACCTACAACAAATGGAATCGAGGCGGCGATGCCCATTTCTTTCAGGGACAGCCCCTTCGCCTTCATTAGGAAGGTGGGGATCCAGAATGTGAAAACGACCCATACATACAAGTAAAGGGCATACGCAATGACAGCCTTGAGAATAACAGGATAAGTGATCAGCCTGTACATGGGAATGGGATGCGTCTTGACTGTACCGTCTTCGTGAATAACCTCGTCCTGGCGGATGTAAGCCAGCTCCGAATTTGAAATTCTCGGGTGGTGGGCCGGCTCATGATAAGTCATCAGCCACCAGATACCCCAGACGACCGCCATGGCACCGGTGATAACAAAGGATGCTTTCCATCCCCATGCGGCAATGATGTATGCCACGATGGGCGGCGCGAAGGCGTTTCCGGCCCTAGCGCTGCAATCAAACATGGCCGATGCGAAAGTTCTTTCCCTCTTGGGCACCCAGACGGACACCACACGGGCATTGGCCGGAAATGCAGGGGCCTCAGTCAGTCCTAATCCTATACGGATGCCTATAAACGAATAAAATCCTCGACAGGCCGCCATCAGCATGGTGACCGCACCCCAGGAGATCCCGGCCCAGCCGAGAACTTTATGAGGTCCGAATCTGTTCAATAAAGCCCCGGCAGGTATCATCGCCACGGTATAGGACCAGAAAAAGGCGGACATGAGAACGCCCATCTCAACTGCCCCCAAACCGAATTCTTTCATCAAGGTCGGAGTCGCCACTCCAAAGTTGACGCGGTCGATATAGTTTATGACCGTGCCCATTGCCAGCATAAAGACGATGTACCAGCGCGTGTTGGTCTCAGGTTTTGCAATACTCTGAGCAACTGCCACTTCAGATTGATTCGCCATAATTCCCTTGCTCCTCCTTTTCAAATTATTAAGTCAATTGGACTCCGGAGAAAATCCTTGTGAAGCCGTTCTGCTTCATATCCCTTTCCTGCCGGTCCGTCCCCAAACGAGCAATAGATATGCCAGCAAGGCATTTTTGTAACATCTTGTTTTTCCTGTTATTTATAAACGTCCGACCTTTCCGGACCTCTGTGGATGGATGATATGATCCAATACAGAGGTCTTCACGGCACGCTGTTTTGATTTCGTAAGCGATTCCTGATAATTACAGGAAACATGCATTTGAATCACTATCAGATGATTTCGTGCACTCCGCGGTCCAGAAGACAAAAAAGAAAAGAGGTATCTCTCGTTTACTTCAGTATCTGACCGGCGACAATAATCCGCTGCACTTGGTTGGTTCCTTCGTAAATTTGGGTGATCTTCGCATCACGCATCATCCTCTCCACGGGGTACTCCCTTGTGTAACCGTAGCCGCCGAATATCTGGACCGCATCGGTAGTGACCTTCATGGCCACGTCAGAAGCATACCACTTGGCCATCGAGCAGATTTTGGGTATCTCTGGATGATCCGGTTCTGCATCAATCATGGCGCCGGAGCGGTACACGATCGCTCTGGCTGTCTCCACGGCAAGGGCCATCTCGGCTATCATCCATTGCATCCCCTGGAAGGAGGCGAGAGGCTTGCCGAACTGCACGCGTTCCTTGGCATAGGCAATGGCGGCATCGAGAGCGCCCTGAGCGATCCCCAAGGCCTGAGCGGCGATATTGGGCCGGGAGTAATTGAAGGTTTTCATCAGGGTTTTGAAGCCGCTCCCTTCGGGACCGATGAGATGACTGTCGGGGACAAAGCAGTCCTCGAATATCAGCTCCCGCGTATCAGAGCCGCGGATACCCATTTTGTGCTCCGGTCTGCCGACGATCAGACCCTTGGTCCCCTTTTCCAGCATGAAGATGCTCATTCCCTTGTTGCCCTTCGAGCGGTCGGTATAGCAGATTACGCCCGTGATCCCCGCTACAGCGGCCTGAGTAATGAATATCTTTGAGCCGTTGATAACCCATCCCCCGTCGACTTTTTTCGCCGAGGTCTTCATTGCCGCCACATCGGACCCCGCATTTGGCTCTGTGATGGCCATGGCGCCCGGGCATTCCCCCGTGGCCAGCCTGAAGAGCAGTGTCTTCTTCTGCTCTTCACTCCCCGAGATCATCAGGGGTTCGCTGGAAAGGCCCTGGTTCGTCAAGATAACCGATGTTGACCCGCAGACCCGCGCAGTTTCCTCAAGGACCAAAAGAAGCGCCAGTTGTCCGGCACCGGCGCCGCCGTATTCCTCGGCAACATTGATGCCGAGGAGGCCGTTGTCTCTCAAGATATTGAAGTTATCCCAAGGAAACTGCTCTGTGGCATCGATCTCAGCCGCCTTCGGCGCGAACTGCTCCTGGGCGATTCTCCGGATTGTATCCCGCAACATCAGTTGGTCTTCATTCAGTCTGAAATCCATTTTATCCTCCTGTATAGTCGCTCTATTTCTACTCAGCCGTTCTGCTGAAATATTCCAATATAGCGCGCTTGGGAGCACCGCCCCACGAACTACAAGATTTCGCGGCCTTCCCTTCAGCGCTGCATGTTTTCCAGTAAGGCGGCCACACCTTGTCCACCGCCGCAACATGCCGTGACCAGACCGTACCGGCCACCCGTTCGAATCAAGTGCCGCATGGCGAACATGGCGCAACGGGCACCGGAGGCTCCATTGGCATGGCCGAATGCAATGGCCCCTCCCAGAGGGTTCCATTTGTTCATGTCGACTTTCTCCCCCATCAGGCTTTCAAGCTCTTTAATAACGGCCAGATTCTGGACGGCGAAGGCTTCGTTGCATTCCAATACATCCAGGTCGGCCAGCCTCAAGCCCGCCCGTTTCAGGACCATGGGTATGGCGAAAGCCGGCGCAATACCCATAAGAGACGGTTCAACTCCGCAGTCGGCTCCACAGACCCACCTCGCCATAGGTTTGAATCCCCACGCTCTCGCCTTCTCCAGACTCATCATTAGAACAAAAGCCGCACCGTCATTCAACCCAGAGGCATTCCCCGCCGTGACGGTGCCATCCTTCTTGAACACCGGCGGCAGCTTGGCCAAGTTCTCCAGGGGCTCCAGCCGGGGATGCTCATCCGTCCGATACTTGATGGGGGGTTTATTCTTTCCCTGAGGAACTTCGACCGTGATGATTTCTTCCTCGAAATAACCAGCATCGATGGCCTTTCTGGCGAGAGACTGACTTCGGAAGGCAAATTCGTCTTGTGCCTGGCGGGATATATTGTACTTCTGCGCCAGATTTTCCGCCGTCAATCCCATTTCGAAAGGAGCATAGGCCCGTCCTTCCTTTGGCTTAGGCTGAAGCTGGTAGTCGAGAAGCCGCGGTGGCGTGATGCGGTAGGGAGGCGTGCTTGACGAATATTTGAAGGGAAGCTGACTGAATGATTCCATGCCTCCCGCAATGACTACATCCGCCTGGCCGCATAATATCTTCCAAGCCGCGTGATTGATGGAATCTATGGCCGACCCGCACTGCATTTCCACATAGGAAGCCGATGTACTCAGAGAAAGGCCAGCATAGAGGACAATCCATCTAGCCGGATTGATGGCATGGGCGACGTGAAAGGCCGAACCGCAGAAAACGGAGTCTACGTATCCCCGCTCGCATATCCTCGTCTTATCGACGATGCCTTTTAAGGCAATACCTCCCAGCTCTTCCGCTGTAAACTCCTTAAGGCTGCCTCCCAGTCTGCCGAAGGCAGTCCTCATTCCTTCAACGAAAACCACCTCTCTTCTATCAGTCATAAGGCACCTTCCTTTTCACCCGGTCTCCCCGCTTTGCTGCCTGGTCCGTATTCGTAAAATCCTTTTCCCGTCTTGCGGCCCAGCAGTCCCTTATCAACCATGTCCCTGAAAAGCTCAGAAGGTTTGTAGCGTTCCTCGCGGGTCATCTCATACATCGCTTCGATAGCGTAATAACAGACATCTACACCGGCCAGATCGATTATTTCCGTGATCCCCATCGGCCAGTTGCACCCCAGTTTCATGGCCATATCGATATCCTGAGCCGAGGCGCTGCCGTTGTAGATCATATTGGCGGCCTCGTTGTAGAGGAGGCAGAGAAAGCGGTTAACGATGAATCCGGGAATGTCTTTCACTACAATGGGCGTCTTCCCAAAAGCCCTGCAGATCTCGATGGTCCTCATAGTCGTCGTCTCGCTGGTCTCCTTCCCCCTGATGACTTCGACAAGACGCATCAATGGAACAGGGCTAAAATAATGAGTCCCAATCACCCGTTCGGGATTCCTCGTTGCGCCGGCCAGACCGGAGATGCTTAGGGTAGACGTATTGCTGGCCAGGATTACGTCCTTGGGGCAAAGGATATCGATCTTCTTGAATATATCCCGCTTCAATTCCAGCTTTTCAAAAACAGCTTCCACGACCATCACCGTTCCCTGCACTGCCTCCGCAAGGTTCGTTGTTCCCGACAGTTTGCCGAGGATGCCACGGGCCTGGTCCGGAGTGATCTTTCCTTTTTGCGCTTTCTTCTCGATAAACGTTTTGATATTGCCGATCCCCCGGTCGAGAAATGCCTGTTCAGTATCCACGAGAGTGACACTGAATCCCGCTTCCACGGCAATCTGGGCGATGCCGGACCCCATGGTTCCCGCTCCTATAACTGCTATTTTATCGTTCATTTTTAACTCCGTTCAGTCCATTAATGATCCTCGTTTATGTGGTCATCTCTTTTTCCTGCCGACAAAAGCGGCCATCCCTTTCTTCTGCTCCTCTGTAGAGAAACACAGCCCAAAGCAATCTATCTCGAACAGCAGAGCCGACTCGAGATTCGTTTCCGTTCCCTTGTTCATGGCCGATTTGATCAGCGCCAGTGATGCGGCGCTCTTCGATGCAATTCTGCCGGCCAGAGCCATGGTTTCATCCATGAGCGCATCTTTCGGAAAGACATGATTGACCAGTCTCAGTTCTGCAGCCTTCCGGGCATCAATAATATCCCCGGTAAGGCACAACTCTTTCGCTCTGGCTAGCCCGATAAGGCGGGGAAGCCGCTGCGTGCCTCCTCCCCCTGGCAGGATGCCCAGATTGATCTCCGGAAGACCGAACCGCGCGTTTTCCGAGGCTATTCTCAGGTCGCAGGCCAGAGCGTATTCCAACCCTCCGCCGAGGCAGAAGCCATTGATGGCGGCGATGACTGGCTTTTGGAGGTTCCAAATCTTATCAGTCACCCGCTTTGCCCGGATGGCGTGCTCCCGAGCCTCCATGGCGTCCATGTCCATCATCTCCTTAATATCCGCCCCAGCCACGAAGGCCTTGTCTCCGGAACCAGTCAGAACGACTACTCGGATCTCCGGATCTCCATCCGCTTCGTCCAGAAGTTCAATAAGCCTTAGATTGACAGCCGTATTCAGTGCGTTGAGCGCTTCCGGACGATTGAAAATCAGGAGGGCGATCGCTCCCCTTTTCTCGTAAAGAACAACGTGATCTTCCATAAGCCGTTTATCCTTTCATTACTTTTTTTTCAGAAAGACGCCGGCCGGATCCAGTTCTTCCCTCAAAATCCTGATCAATTCCGGCGTCGGCGGCTCCGTCTCTTTCACGTCCTCGGATACCAGCAGATCCCATCCCGTGTTTTCTCTGATGGTCTCGATCTTCACTCCGGGGTGATACGACGCAAGATACATTTCCTTCGTCTGTGGATGAAAGCGCAAAATGCCTAACGTCGACACCACCACACTCGGACCACCGCCGTAGAATCCCATCTTTTCCCGTTCATCCCCGCCACCGAAATATCCAGGCGTCGTGATGAAGTCGACCTTCTCGGGAAACCGTTGTTTCTGGTGAAGCATCATCACAATAGTCCGCTTGCAGCCGGCACCGATGTCGTTTGAACCGCCGCTTCCGGCAAAACGCACCTTGGGACAGTAATAATCCCCGATCACATGGGTGTTGAGATTCCCGTACCGGTCGATCTGGGCCCCGCCCAGAAACCCCACATCGAGCTCGCCGGCATGGACGATGCCCAGTCCCTCGATCAGCCCACCCTGCATCGCCGAGCCCGGCGTCAGGACAGAGTCAGCCACGGAAAAAGGCGTAACCAGTGGCTTGCAGTCAATGGCTCCCGATTCGTAGATGGCAACCATGTTCGGTGCATGGGTCTTCTGAGCCAGAAACGCACCGAGAAGGGGGAGTCCCGTGCCGATGATGACCTTCTCACCATCCTCTATTTCCCTCGCCGCCGCGACGGCCATGAGCTCCTGCAGTGTAAAATCAGTATATTGGGCAACCATAATGAACCTCCTTAAAATCCGTAATTCACGGAGCTTGAACTGATGTCCCTTGCCTTGAGTCTGAGGAACTTTTCCATGCCGAAGGTGTCGACATACTTCTTCAGATACGCGGTCCTGTCTTCGACACCGTAAACCCACTCGTCCATGAACTTCTTCCAGCCTTCCGGGGTTTGTGACTCGCGGATGTATTTGAAGATGAAATCCCTGTCCACGTCGTAATACCCCTGAGTGTGCTTGGGATGAGCGCCGAAGGGAGCCTCCACGACGGCGACAACCTTGTAGCCGGGAAGGATAGTTCGATTGGGATCACGTCCGATGACATCGCGACCGACCACCTCTTCAACCGATACGATCACCTGCTTGCAGGCTCTGACGCTCCAGGGCGCATCTCCCCAAATACCCCACATCTGGACATTGCCTTCCCCATCGGCTCTCTGGGCATGAAAGTACCCGATATCCGGCTTCAAAGCCGGAACCGCAACGTACTCTTTACCCGGCTCGAAGGGGTCCTGAACTATCTTCGCCTTCTTGTCACCCATCCAGGCCGAGTATTTCATCATGTCGCTGCCTTTCATCGAGTTTATCGGCATATAGGGCATGCCCAGAGCGCCGGCCAGATACCTGGCCATCATGGCAAAGTTGGTGTAATCCTCCATCTCGATTCTGTGGGGTATCCCTTTCTCCATGGCCCGCCGGAAACAGTGCAGAGGTCCAAAGACTTCCATCCAAACGTAGGAGGATACGATCCGATCTACACACCCCGCACCAATCAACTGATCCGCGTGCTCATTGAAGCTTGGCTGGCAAATCGTAAGATGGCGTTTCCTCTGGCGAATGATTTCATGCGTGATGGCATAAGAAATGGCATGAAAAAAGCCGCCGACGGCAACGGTCATGCCATCTTCGATGAACTTTGCAACCGCCTCTTTCGCCGTCATCACTTTCGAGTTTTTCATCTTTCAGTCTCCTTCCGAAAATTCAATCCGTTATCCGCCACGGTGACCTGCGCCGCAGGATGTTGTCCTGCCGCGAAATCCGGTCTCCGCTACGAATGGCCTGCAGGATGGAGTTCAGACAAGCATCGACAGGCCATACAACTAACACGAATTATCACTGCCGCCCGTTAGCAATAGATGTGCCATGGACGGAATAGCCTTTAATTCATCGATATAACTGCTGATTGGGATGCGGGCTCCGGAATCGCTCACCCGGGGACAGATCAAAACATTTGTCCGCCGTGAAACAGTACGATTTTCCGGCTCCTTTTTTTGGTAAGAAAGTGGCGATTTATCTTTCTTATTCTTAATGATGAAGCATATGCTCTACAACTAAACGAAATCATCTGAAAGTGTTTCGAATCAATTCAATAACTAACAAATTATGCATTAGGAATTTGAAGCCGCGGACGGCGGGAAGGCCCAGTCTTTCACATTTTTGCAGGATGGTTCAGCCCATGGCATAGCCGGCGTGATGGATGGGCAGGCGCATAGATAAGGGGGCTACATTAAATCTTTTTTGAAGGAGGATAAGAAAGGAGCGTTATAAGATTAAGCCCTCGCCTCCACGAGCGCATCCATATGCTCGCCTTTCCGGAGGAAGCGCACGTCGGTAAATCCCGCTTTGCCGAGCCACATTGCGATTTCATCAAATGTATAAGTTCCTCCGCCCGCAGTACCGACCAGCATATTGACGGCAAAAATGGCTCCATCCCGGGGATGAATGCGATCTGTATCCATTACATGATCCCGGATGACGATCCTGCCTCCCTTAACCAGGGCCCGGAATGTCTTTTTAAACAGATCGATATTCTGCTCCGGACTGTTCTGATGGATTATGGCCGATACAAAAGCGAGATCGTGCCCCGGGGGAAATTCATCCTTGTAAAAGTCCCCGGCGACGAGATCGACCCTGGAGAGCAATCCTGATTCCGCCAGACGCTCACGGGCCATTTCCACCACGGCGGGCCTGTCGAACAGTGTCGCTTTCATTTCAGGCGCCGCCCGGAGGAAGGCTATGGTATATGTCCCCGATGCGCCTCCCACATCGAGCAAGCGTTTCGATAAACCGGGCCCGACGGCCTCGACAATGCGCGGCGCGGTCCGCTGCGCAATTACATTCATCGCTCCAATAAAAGAACGCAGCTCTTCAGGAGCTTTCGAGGACCCGCCGGCACTTCCGGCCCCTGCCGAATGCCTGACGATATCCGTCAGGCCGGACCATCTCTTCCATAAATGGGCGCTATGGAGAATAAGCGGCAAAATTGAACCGGGAGTATCGTCGGAAAGAAACGAAGCAGCCTGCGCCTCGGTTTGATATGTTTCGCCCTGCTTGACGAGCAGGCCCATTGCCGACAAGGCATTAAGAAGTATCTTCAACGCCCGGACATCCGCATCGATTACCGCGGCAAGATCACCGGCAGACACCGGAGTATCCCGGAGAATCGTAAAAAGGTTCAGTTCGGCCCCGGACAGCAATATCCGGCTCTCCATGAAATCGCGCGCCAACCGCAAAAGATCGTCAGGACCTTCGGAACTCATAGCTGTCCCTTTTCCTATCAATATTGTTCGGGCGATAACCTTTGCACCCAATGTAAAATTATCTTGACATTTCAGATAATAATTATAAACTAAAAACAGCTCATCTGCCATGTGTAGAAGGAGAACTTCGCCGTCCTTTGGGGCGGCGATTGCATTTTATGGCAATCGCTTCATAAGCCTCTTCCTGAGACTTGCTCTTTGTCCCGGTCCATCGACATAATAAGCTGTTATTAGGAAAGCCACTTCACCTACCCGTTGATGCCTCTTTTCTAAAACAATCACGTAATCGTGATCTTCCAGCCAAACATAAGTTCTTTTACGACGTCCCTCTTGATAATCCCATAATTTCACCGCTGAATCGTTTGAAAACTCTAAGACGGGTCTGCACCATGGTAATCGTTCCGCCCGTCGAGGATCGAAGAGGCGATCCCCCGACGCATCATCTTTTCGCGAAACGAGGTGCCAAAAACCCTCTTCATAAATATCACCTTTCAAGAGGACACCATATTGCACCAAGGACCATCACTTTTTGATGATCGTTCTCCAAATGGCAAGATTCATCACAATAAATATTATACGTCGGCATCATCGCAATTCCTTTGGCTCCGAAGATATGTTTCAATGTCACAGTCAGCCTGTACAGTTACAATAGAGGCCTCTGCCGTCCAAGCCTACCGCTTTCCAGACCTCGGGTGCCTCTTTGCACAACGCAATCTGCACTTTCTTGTCGGAACGGCGAATCATGTTCACAATTGAGCGAAACATCTCGATTCTGTATTCTCGCGGGTATCGCAGTTTTCCTGACTCAGCAATCAGTGAACCATTCACCTTAAGCAGGGACGATTGGGGAAGCGTGCCCTTATATGAGTTAAAAGACCTTCTGCCGGCCGATACTCACCAATTGTTATCCTTGAAGGATCAATATGACGGACTTCCCTGGCATTTTCCTTAACAACCTGGACATATTCATCGTAATTCTTCAGTCGATCGAGTTTCTTGAGTTTCTTTTCGAGACCCGAGAAGAATCTCTCCAGATCGGGAATGTTTGGAATTGTGCTTTTCTTTGATTTCTGGAAAAGCTTGATCTGGGCAAGGATGTCGCGAGGAGAATTGTTCAGGGGGGTTGCCGTAACCAGGATCACTCGCTTGCCGCGGCAAATCCGCGCGAGGTGCTCGTAGGTGATATTGGTCTCTGTTCTGAAGCGGTGGGCCTCATCTATGAAAACATTTTTGTACTTATCCGTTCCTCTCTGAATCAGTTTGTCCAGCTTGCCGAGCGATTCGAAATCCGCATGGACTTTGAAGTCGGAAAATACGTTCGGCCAGGAGCCGGGATAATCCTTTTCCAGAAGCATCGGCGGCGCGATTACGAGAGACCGGCCGTCAAGCTGCTGTGCCAGCATGGCCGATATGTAAGTTTTCCCGAGACCGACAACATCGGAGATGAATACCCCGCCGTACTCATCCAGCTTGTTTTTGGCGTCTTTAACGGCCTCGGACTGATACTCCAGGTCCAGGAAATTATCCGGCAGGTATCTTCGATAAATTTCTTCCTGGTCGATGTTGATCTTGTTTTTAAAATATTCATAGAGGAATTTCAGGTAAAGCTCATAAGGCGTGATGGTGTTGTTCAGCCAGGTCTTCGTCGTAATCGTCTCTAAATATTTATCCCTGACGTCAACGGCGTTTTCCCAGAGTTCGTTGAACTTTGAGATGGCAAAATCATAGTCAGCCCTGTTTTTAAGCTCCACGTTGAATTCAAGATTTTCGACTAGGCCCGCCGCTGTGAAATTGCTGGAACCGGTGATCACCCGGCCTGCGTCACGGTCGCCGTCGGCGAAGGTCATGATGTAGACTTTCGCATGGATGTTTTCAGATGGATAGGCCCTGATTTCCAGCTTACCGATCTTGATCCATTCAAGGAATTTAGACACGCCTTCTTCGAGATTTGCGCTGTCCTCGGACGCTTCCATCTCAACGACAATCGTCTCCGAGAAAGTTTCCTTGGTCTCGGCGTGGGAGAACTGTAAAGAGGTTTGCGATGGGAAACGGGATTTGTGGATCAAATCGACCGTCTGCCTGTCGGTGTTTATTCCGACAAGAATTCTTATTTTTTCGGCGTGTTCCAGTGATTTGTAAAGACTGTAAAAGCCGCTTGAATAGAAATACCCGACAAGTACATCAAAAAGGCGGGTGTCCTTGATAAGAACCTTGAATCTTTCTAAAAGATTCTTGTTTCTCTCGTTGGTTATGAATGTTAGGTCGGTATTCATGCGTCAAGACACCTTTATTCCTATTGGCATGTGGCATAAAAAAGGCCCTTTTCTTTGAAAGAAAGGGGCCTTTGAGAAATCAATTCATTATACCCTCATTTGTTACGATTAAGAACCAGATTCAATCTCCTAATATCCACTTGAATTTCCGGCGAAAATATATCTGAACGGAGCAATTAGTCAAGCGTTTTTCATGAAAAGTGTCAGATGAATTGAGGGCCCTCTGGAGTTCACCGCGGCGAAGAGAGTCTCCGATCCACAAGAAGACCACCCTGTGGATAACAGGCAGGAAGATGCTTCTTTAAAAAAATCTGAAGACCGGCTCTGAAGAAATCAAGGGCCTCCTGAAAAAGATATCGGATCTAAAGCCCGCCCAGAGTAACGCGGAGCTTGATAAACCGCATAGCACATTATTGGACGAATGGTAATAAAAAACCCGTTATTTCTAACGGGTTTCTATTATATTGGACCTTATCGGATTATGTTATGGTGGCGGTGCAGGGACTTGAACCCCGGACACTGCGGATATGAGCCGCATGCTCTAACCGACTGAGCTACACCGCCAATATGCAGGCAATATTTTTATACGATATAAAGGGAAATGTCAATCTTCACGCAACTTACGGCTGCGGCGTAATCGTGTACGAAACCACGACGCTCCGTGCATTCAGGCCCAGGTCGGCCGACAGGATGAGGGCAATCACAACCTCGTCCTTCCCGTCGTTGTCGATATCCTTGATCTGAATATCGGAGATGTATCCCTGTATCTTTTTCGTCTTCCACACGTCCGCGAAGCCGATGCCGTTCCACTCGAGATCATATATCTCGCTGGATGTAAATGCCTTGAGATTTTTAAATACCCTGCCCACTGCGGAAATGTTCTTCGCCACGATCAGCTCTTTTTTCCCCTTCTTGCTGATGTCGTAACTGAGCATCCGGATGTTGACATACGGCCTCGGGGGCGGATTATCAGTGCTGGCGACATTCGAAGAAGTCTGGAGCGTGTCGAAGAAATTATTGCTTCCTCCGTATTTCTCATCGCTCTTCCAGATGAGTTCCCTGCTGCCGCCGAATTTCTGCAAGCTGACAAATGGCACATCCGTAGGCTCATACACGCGGATATAATCGTAATCGTCTAATGCTATGACTTTATCCGGACCGTCCTTGTCCAGAGGCTCCAGCATTACATCGTAAACAGCCAATCCCTGCGGGATTTTCATCTTCCTGTCCGGTTTATACTTGCCGCTGCGCCAGACATATTCGTAGATGGGAGAATCGAAAGCCGATTGGACTCCCAGAGACTGCCCGATCAGAACGGGCTTGCCGGATACAGAAATTACCCTGAGGAATGCCCTTATTCTGGAAGCGATCTTGACGAATTTTCCATCCCTGTATTCAAGGACAAACGAATCCAGGGTTCCCTGGCTCATGCAGGTCACAAATATCTCCTGGACACCGTTTCCGTTGATATCCGCTACGTCCACGGAAAGATACTGGTTATAGCTCTCACCCCGTATTTTCTGCAGGAGCTTGAGAGCCTTGCCTTCCTTGCGGTAAATCATAACACTGTTTACATCAATCACCACTACCTCGTTCTTGCCGTCGCCGTAAACATCGCCGATATCCATGCCGACAAACGAAGTCTCGAACTTCTGGCTCATCCAGAAACCTTTTCTGTCCAGAGGCTGCGGGGCGGTTATAAAATCTGGATTGATGACGGAGGTGAATGTGCCCTCTTTCGATCTCAGGGCTTCCGCCGCCTGAGGCTCGCGAGGACCAGTCGGCGTCTGCCCTTGCTGCTGAGAAGCCTGCTGCGGCATGGCCGGGACAGCCGGCGGCAATGCCGGCGAGGGCAAGGCTTCGAAAGTCGACGGAACCCGACCCAGTATATGGTAATCTATTCTCTTTGCGAAATCGTTGATCTTGGGGATGACTTCGTCCATGCCCTGGCTCTGCACGAACACACTGACGGGCGATTTGCCCGAGGCCATGTCGACGAGCTTTCCATCGACACTTATGTTGTTTCCGATTTTCGTAATGCTCCCCCAGACCACATAATCGACCTTCATTTTCCTGCCGAGGGAGTACACTTCGGCCCTGGTCAACCCCTTCTTCCTGGCTCTTCCCATGGCATCGGAAACCGCGTATCTTTCGGCCACGTCGATCTTTCCGTCCACTGATATACGGGAGATCAGCATGTCCCATATCCCGTCCCGGATGTTGTCGATATTATCCGCGCTGTTCACAGTAAACGGGAGAACAGCGACCTTTTTTACATCCGCCGCCCATGTACTGGATACAACCAGCAAGAGTCCGAGGAAGAGCAAGAAATACTTCTTCATCTATTTTTCTCCTGAATAATGCCCTTTTGTCCGCCTTCGATTCAATCCCCGGGACGAGCGGGCTGTGTCGTAATGCAGAAAGATGTAAACACTATCACTATCGTCATACCGTCCTTCGCTATTGTCACCATGGGCTCGTCAAAGGATCGAAGTACCGGTATCGCGTTTCGCTCTTCTCGATACCGAGGAAGGCGTTCCACGAACGCCGTTCGGAACCTTTAACATCTCGATGATTTTAATTCAAGTGGAATTCAGAATAGAGTGGAGATGGGCGTGTTTACAGGCAAAACTGCAGAGCAGATCAAAATTGATTCTGTCCATACCCCCTGTCTTCGGGATCTCGATGCTCCCGGGGATATGACGCAAACGCCGGTCTTTCGCAACTCTTTGCAGCAGGACTTTCAATAACCTCTTTCCCTTCTTCCCACCGCTTTTTCCCGGAATCCCCGTAAGGACGGAAAACTGCCCGGTCATTCTTTCCCTTGATTTCCGCAGGCATTGCAAAGCCTGGAGAATTTTTCATCCGGAACAATACCCTTCGACGCAAAAAGTAGACTTTGCCGCAGGCTAAGATGCAGGCGGCGCCTCCTGAAAAAATAATGGACCATCCGGAAATAATCCTAAATATTCCTCTCATAAATTCAAATCCCTTTTTTCTTTTTCCTCACATTGCCTTCCAATCCGTTTTCCTGAGATCGGCCGGATCACGGGCTCTATCTTCCGCAATTTCCTCCTTATCCCTCTCCGGCGTCATTTTACGCATCTGCGCAAAACGGTTCATATCACCGGTAATCATCCTGACTTTACCCAACATCGCATCTTTCAGCTCCTGCACGACTTCCTCGCTCTGGAGTCTGGTTTTCTGGAATGCACCCAGCATTTTTTCACTGTACCCGCCGGGTGTTTTAAAACAGTTATAAAGGCTCATGGAGAAGAGAAGTATGAAAACGACCTTGAATGTCTTCCTCATGATAAACCAGATCAAGTCCATCATCCCGTACCTCCGGCATCTACCATTCGTAAGCCGTATCTTATCTTCGCTTCTGGATAGTTTATCGGATATCGGGGGGGCGGCCTGAGTGACGTGTATCACATTATCCCTAATTTCCGGACCGCAGTGTTCCCTTCCGTCGGGAATAATGTGTGGAACGTGATCTCCAGTGTGATTTAAAGGGAAAAGAGAGGAAAGGCCATATTTCCTTTTTACTGGGCCGGCAATTTTTCAAAGAAAGACGGTTTCAGTATTATGTACTTTTTTTCCAGCATTTCTATTTCGCCGGCTTTGGCAAAGCTGTTGAGTAGCCGGGTCGCTGTCTCCCGGGATATGGAGGCGTAATGGGCCAGATCCTTATGGGTTATTTTCAGGTTGATGATGGTTCCCCTCTGGTCCTTGACGCCGAACTGATCCGCTATATGCTTGAGGACGGCCCTGATCCTGTGCTCGGCATCGGAAAAGCTGAGGACCTTGAGCATCAGCCATGCCTCGCGCAAGCGCCCGCAGAGCATGGAGATAATCTCCTTCAATACCTGCTCATTTTTTAGAAGGTACCATTGGAAATCCTCACGGGATATGAAGGCGATCTCGGAATCCTCCATGGCAATGACGGTAGCGGGCGCGCTCTTCCCATCGAGAATGGCCATTTCACCGAAGAAATCGCCTTTCTTATGGATGGCAAGAATCCTCTCCTTTCCGTCTATGCTGCCCTGAACGACTTTTACCTTGCCTGAATAAATAAAATAAATATAGTTAGCCGCATCCTCCTCATACAATATAACCTGGTTTTTCCGAAAACGCTTCTCAATGACGATCCTCTTCAGCTCGATTTCTGTCAAGCAGGCGAGGAAGGGCACACTTTTAATCAACTTGTCAAATCTATTCACAGTCAAAGCCGCCTCCCGAGTATATATTCCATGCCCGTCTGGAGAATTCTACTTTGCCGGCTTTTTTGCAACTGTTTTTTTTGATCCTTGATTGAAACTACCGTAATGCGCTCAGCCCATTGCGTGAGGTTTATCTTAGGGAAGATCCATCAACAAAAAAATGGCTGGTGGAAGGAAATTTCCAAGTAATCGATCCGAACAGAATATTTAAAAAGGATCGACCAAAAAATAATGACTTGCAGCTCTGGTATTCTTATTTGCCGCCCGCCGCGTGGCCTATCGGAATCAGATAAAGAGGCTCGTGATCCGCCGGGATATTCAGGACGCTTCGCACCCGGTCGTCATAAAATGCGCCGACCGGAACGGCGCCCAGACCCAGCGAAACCGCCTGAAGCAGAATGTTCTGTGCCGCATGGCCGGCCTCAATTTTGACGTAACGCTCGCCCCTTTTTCCGTATTTTTTTTCTATTCTCTCATAAACCGCCGCGATAACAATGACGGCCGGAGCCTGCCTGACGCACTCCTGCCCTAGCGCCGCTGCTGAAAGAGACGAAAGCACGTCCTGGCTGCTCAGGCGGACCAGTTGATGGGATCGGGAAATGTAATGATAAACTCCTCCCCTGTCGGCAACGTACAATTCCAACGGATAGAGTGCTCCCGCGGACGGCGCGCTCCTGCCGCCCCATGGTCGCGTGCGGCCCTGCGCGGACCAGAGAAGCTGGGATATTTCTTCCGGAGTCAATGCCTTCGCGGAAAAACCGCGCACGGATTCGCGGCCGAAAATCGCCTCATGGAGAGGCATTCCCCCTTTGATTCGTGGTTTCGGAAGCTCCATGACCTTTCCTTCCCCGGCGATGGTATTATCCGGGAATATGTTCTCTGCCGGGATAGAGACCCGCGGCGAACCGATCAAGCTGATAAAAAAGGTAAACAGAAATATGAGATGATGCAAGCGATATTTTCCGCTCTGTTTCACGGAATTGCCTTTTGCCCCTCCTTGACAAGTTCAGGAAGTGTATGGTTTTATCAGGTACTAACAAGTCTAAACCTGTAAAACAAAGTTTTCAATAGCAATGTGAATGAACGAGAACTTCGAAACATGGTCATTTCGCCCGACTTTCTGGGCAAGGAATCCCCATCTCCAGACTGTTTTTGCCAGCCTGAAGCTCCGGGCTGCAGGCATGAACAGAATGATCGCCTGTACCAGGAAAATGATAATCGATGCCGGTGACGGAGTGCGCCTCATCGGCTTTTTTTCACAACATCCCGAGAGCGAAAGCCGGGGGCTGATCATGATGATTCACGGCTGGGAAGGCAGCTCGCAATCGACTTATATGCTTTGCACCGGCCGGTACTTGTTCGGGAAAGGATACGATATCTTCAGGCTCAACATGCGCGATCACGGAGACAGCCATCACCTCAACGAAGGATTATTCCACGGCGCCCTGATAGAAGAGATCTTCAAAGCGGCAGCGGAAGTGTCCTCCTTGTCCGCAGACAAACCTTTCGCTATTATCGGTTTTTCGCTGGGGGGCAATTTCGCGCTCAGGATCGCGCGGAAATGCGCATCTTCCGAAATCCCCGGTTTGAAAAGGGTAATCGCCGTCAGCCCAGTCCTCGACCCACATAAAACGACCATCGCTATTGACCGGGGGTCGTCCATTTACCGGAATTATTTTCTCAAAAAATGGAAGGCTTCCCTGCGCAAAAAACAATCTCTTTTTCCCGGGAAATATGACTTCGGCCATATGCTCCAGGCCGAAACCTGCATGGAACTCACGGACCGGATTATCCCGGTTTATTCCCCGTTCGCCGATTCCAGGGAATATTTCAGAGAATATACTCTTCTGGGCAATGTTTTCAGCGATCTGGAAGTCCCCGTGCTCATCATGACGGCCCGCGATGACCCATTTATCGATCCCGTGGATTTTTACGACCTTCACGGCAACGAGCATCTACGGATTTCCATCCAGCGATACGGCGGACACTGCGGATTCCTCGACCCGTTTCCCTTCGGCTGCTGGTCGGATAGAAGAATTTATGATATATTGAATAACTGAATCAATGGAGAACGTTCTTGATAGAAGACGATATTTTTTATCGCAAAGATATTTTCCTGGAGCATGTTATCAACAAACTGGGGAATACCCCTATCGATTTCTGCGAAAAAATAGATTCCATTTACAGAGAGGAAAACGGGGACAAGAAGTGGCGCGCGGCGGGTGTCTTGCTGCCTTTGTCCTTCAAACCACAAAGCGGCGCCGGGGGGAAAAAAGAGTTTTTTCTCCATCTGATCAAGCGGTCGCGGGAAGTAACCCAGGCGGGAGACCTCAGTTGTCCGGGAGGAATGCTGAATACGCATCTCGATCAACTGCTCCGGCCTCTGATCGCTTACGGCCTGCTGCCTGTCCTGAAAGGCGATGCCCTGCGTTACGCCAGGAACAGAGGGGAAGACAGTTTCAGAAATATTACACTTTTTCTCGCCAACGCACTCCGGGAGTCGTGGGAGGAGGTCGGCATCAATCCCTTCCATGTCAGGTTCCTCGGGGCGCTCCCCTGCAGAAACCTCGTCCTGTTCACCAGGACGATATTCCCCCTTGTCGGTTTTGTGAAAGAATGGCACATTCGTCCAAACTGGGAAGTTGAAAAAATCGTGGCCATTCCGGTAAGGAGTTTTTTCGATAAAGGAAATTACGCCCTGTATTCAGTCGAGGTGGCGGATTCACTCAGCAATAGAGTCGAAACGACCAGCTATTTTCAGTGTTTTGTCCACCGGGAAGAAAACGGAGACGAAGAGATCTTGTGGGGGGCCACTTTTTACATCGTGGAGAGCTTCCTGAAAATCGCTTTCGGTTTCGACATGCCCGCTCCCTCACCGGAAAGAATATTGAAAAAAACACTCCATCCCGTATATCTTACCGGGAACAGGAACAAAAGACGGTAATGCGGAAAAAAATGAAGAGAGAGGACATTCTGAAGAAAGAAGACCGTGGATTCAAAGCGATTCTCTTCGATTTCGACGGGACACTTGCGAGACTGGACATCGATTTTCCTTCCATGAGGAGAGCCATCCTGGACCTGATCGCCTCTTACGGCGTTCCCGGGGACGGCATGGGCAATCTCTTTGCCCTGGAAATGATCGACGCGGGAAGAGTATTTATAATAAGAGAAAATCCCGCAGCGCAAGAGCATTACAACCTCCAGAGCGCAAAACTCATACGTGACTTTGAAATGGAAGGAGCAAAGACGGGCGTTCTCTTCGAGGGCATCAGGGAAATGCTGGCCGACCTTAAGTCGCGCGGAATCAGGACGGCTGTGGTGACGCGCAACTGCCGGGATGCGGTCTGCACGATATTTCCAGACATTGCGGATTTTTGCGATATTGTGGTCACGCGTGAATCCGCCGGCAGGGTCAAACCCGATCCCGAGCACCTCTGGGTGGCTATCAGAAATTTGAGATCGGCGCCGGAAAATTCAGTCATGGTCGGCGACCATCCCATGGATATCCAGGCCGGGAAAAAAGCAGGGACATACACGGTCGGCGTGCTTACCGGTTATGCGGAATCAAAAGCCCTCCGGGATGCCGGCGCGGATGTGATTATCGAAAGCGCAGCGAGGATTGCCGTTTTGCTGCCCTGAACCCGGCAACCGGGACCCTTATCGGCTTGACACGTTATCCATCTTTGTGTCAAATTATGCTGAATTTAGGATTTTGCATCGCCTTCAGAAAGGCGGGTTTAATTTGAAGTCGCTGGAATTCTGGAAAAAGGAATACCCGCAGAAATTTGCGTCGGAAGAGGCTGTTTTCAGCCGTATCCATCGCGGAGACTCGATATTCATCGGCTCCGCATGCGCAGAGCCCCAGTATCTCGTCCATGCGCTTATTAAATACGTACAATCAAATCCCAAGGCGTTCTTCGATGCAGAGGTGCTGTCGGTCAGGACGCTTGGTGTCGCTCCATATACAGATGAAAAATTCAAGCAGAACTTCCGGCACAATTCATTCTTCATCGGGGACAGCACCCGCAAAGCCATAAACGAGGGGCTTGCGGATTACACTCCCGTCTTCCTCTCCCAGGTGCCCGATTTGTTCTATCGCGGCCTTGCCCGCGTCGACATCGTCCTGATACAAACATCCCCACCGGATGATCACGGCTATATGAGTCTGGGGGTAAGTGTCGATATCGTCAAGGCGGCGGCTGAAGTGGCCTCGGTCGTTATCGCGCAGGTCAACTCCTTCATGCCGCGCGTGCACGGAGATGCCTTTGTGCATATCAGCGATATCGATTTCATTATCCCTTACGATGAGCCCATTCTGGAGTACAGTCCCGAAGCGGATACAGAAATCGCACAACGGATAGGAACTTACGTCTCCAGATTGGTCGAGGACGGAGACACAATCCAGGTGGGGTACGGGAGTATTCCCAATGCGATCCTTGCCCACCTGTCCAACAAAAAGAATCTCGGCGTCCACACGGAACTCTTGAGCGACGGCCTTGTGGATCTCATGAAAAAAGGAGTGATCAATAATTCGAAAAAGATCATCGACAGGGGAAAGACTGTGGCCACATTCTGCATGGGAAGGAGGAGTACGTATGATTTTATTCACGACAACCCTGCCATTGAATTCAAAACGATCGATTATACAAACAATCCCATAATTATAGCCCAGCACGACAACATGGTCGCGATCAACAGCGCCCTGGAAATCGATTTGACAGGCCAGGCAAGCGCAGAATCCCTGGGCAGGGTCTTTTACAGCGGCATCGGCGGCCAGGCCGATTTCATGCGAGGGGCCGTGCTCGCAAAAAGGGGGAAGACCATTCTGGCGTTGCCGTCCACTGCCGCCTGCGACATGGTATCGAGGATAGTGCCGTACCTCAGGGAAGGCGCAGGGGCCACACTGATCCGCGGTGATATTCATTATGTCGTCACTGAATACGGCATCGCATACCTCTACGGAAAGAACGTTAGGGAACGGGCCATGGAACTGATTTCCATAGCTCATCCGAAGTTCAAGCCCATGCTGATAGAAGAGGCAAAAAGCGCCGGATTGATTTTCAGGGACCAGGCATTCATTCCCGGCGAAAAAGGGAGATATCCGGAAGAGCTGGAATCTTATCGGACTACAAAGACCGGCTTCGATATTTTCTTCCGGCCGGTAAAAATCAGCGACGAGCCGCTGATCAAGGATTTTTTCTACTCGTTGTCCGACAACAGCCTTTACAGAAGATTCATCTCTTTCAGGAAAGACATGCCTCATGAGCGCCTGCAGGATTTCGTGGTCATAGATTATACAAAGGAAATGTTGATTCTGGCCGTCATCGAAAAGGGAGGTCAGGAAATCGTCGTGGGAATGGGCCAGTACGGGATAGATGAAATGACGCACACGGCCGAGGCCGCGTTTGCCGTCCGCGACGGTTACCAGAATCAGGGAATCGCGACGGAATTGCTCTCCTACCTGACCTATCTTGCCAAGAGACAGGGCCTCCTGGGTTTCACGGCGGAGGTCCTGATTGAAAACAAACCGATGCTTCGCGTATTTGAAAAAATGGGCTTTGACATGCAGAAAAAAGTCGGCGCCGGTGTCTATGAATTGAAAATGGCTTTCAGATAGGCTGCAGGCAAAAAGCCGAAAAATTTTTTCGTTTACTTTACCAGGAGACACGAAATGGAAAAATTCATCATCGCATCCATGCGCAGGAATGCCGGAAAAACAGGCGTCATCATAGGAATCGCAAAGGCCCTGAAAAAAAAGATCGGATATATGAAACCCTTCGGGGACAGATTGCTCTATCGCAAGAAGAGATTCTGGGATTATGATTCGGCCCTGATCACAAATATTTTCGGCCTGGAGGAAGACCCGAGCTTTATGAGCCTCGGTTTCAGTCACTCCAAGCTCGGTTTCATGCATGATGAGAAGACAACGAAACAGAAGCTTCTGGAATCGCTTGCCGACGCCGGAAAAGATAAGGATATCTTTTTCTTCGAGGGCGGCAGAGATATTTCATACGGAATATCCATTCACCTCGATCCCCTCTCCGTAGCCCGCTATGTCGAAGGCAGGCTGATCCTGGTTGTAAGCGGCGATGAGGATACCATTTTGGATGATCTGACGCTTCTGAAGACCCGCATATCACTGAGCGATGTAGAGCTTGCGGGCGTCATCATCAACCAGGTGCCGAACGCAACTGATTTCGAGAACATTTACGTTCCCAGGATCCGGAAAACGGGGCTGCCGCTCATCGGCATCATCCCTTATCAGAAGGATCTCATGTACTTCACGATCCGGTTTCTCGCTGAACGTCTGTTTGCGAAAATCATTGCGGGCGAGGAAAACGCAGGACGCACGGTCAAAAGAGTCTTTATCGGCGCGATGACGCTGGAAGCGGCGCTCCGCAACCCCCAATTCAAGGAGAAAGATAAAGTCGTAGTGGCAAGCGGGGACAGGACGGAACTAATCATGGAAGCCATCAAGGGGAACACCGCCGGCGTCGTACTGACCGAAAACATTATGCCCGACCCAAAAGTCATCTCCGAAGCGGCCCGGGCGGGTATCCCGCTGCTTCTCGTATCATCGGATATCCACCAGATCACCCGGCAGATTGATCTTATGGACCCTCTTCTGACAGCCGATGACCAGAATAAGATCAATCTCTGGGAAAAGCTGGCGAAAAAGCATCTGGATCTGAAACGTCTCGGGTAAGACCGGTTTTTTTACAATCCCGCATGCGTCGGGGTTATCTTCAATTCTTTTACACGAACGCCCCGGATAAACCGCTGCTGAAAGTAAGGCTCATCCAGGTTATCCACTTTGGCCTCTCTATTTTTCGAGGAAAGGTGGATGAATTCGTTATTACCTATGTAAATCCCTACATGATCATTGGCGCGCCTGGTCCGGAAAAAGACGAGATCCCCCTCTTCGAGTTCCTCCTTCTTGACCCACTTACCGCTGCGCGACTGTTCCCGGGCCGTCCTCGGTAGGAAAATATCAAAAATTTCATATACTTTCCTGACAAAAGAAGAACAATCGAGCCCCCTCAACGTTGATCCACCGTAGCGGTAAGGGACTCCTAAAAAGGTCTTCACAACCCTGACAAAGAGTTTCCTCTCTTCCGGTCCGTTCCATTTCCCGATTTCGATCGACTCAGGCTTTTCCTGAGGTTCATCCGGCGGAAGGTCCGCGTACCGGGCATCTGCATCTGCTTCAATATCCTGGTCTTCTTCCATTGCTTCTTCAGTTCTGACTTTGGCCCGGGGGATGATGAGTCTCTGACCGGTCCTCAATTTATTGGACTTCAGATGATTCATTTTTCTGATCTGTTTGGCGGAGCAATCCGCATTGAAAGCGATTGTATAGATACTATCCCCTTTTTTGACCCTGTAGGTTACGGTCTCCTGCGGCGTTGCTTTATTTCTCCTGGAGATCTTTTTCGCGCCCCGTTCAGGGATTATCAGGACCTGCCTGGCTCTGATGGAATTCCCCTTGATTCCATTAGCCTCTCTCAATTCATTGGTGCTGATTCCGTATTTCCTGGCGATCCTGGAAACGGTGTCGCCGGATTTGACTCTGTAGCGTATCTCAGCGGGACTTTGATTCGGGAAGCAAACAGAAACAAAGAAGAGGACCAGCCCCACGCACAAAAGAGTCCTTTTTCTCATTACGGAATTCCTCCTTTTCTGCCAGACATGCCTTTGCTGATGCGGATGGATTCTAGAACAATATGCGGGAGCGCATTTTGTGTTAAAAAAAACGGCAGGGTAAAAAAAGCTCCCGTTCAGTGGAGGTCTGTTTACGATGCCGTTTGCGCCTTCAATATAAGAATTGACCGGGTATGTCAAACAGAAATTATTCTCTCCGATGCCTGTATTTGAACAGCCTGTCAGACCCGCCAGGAGGAGATCATTTTTGTAATATGTTGAAAATTCTGTGAGATTCTGGATTTCGGGGCCGAAAGAACAGCAATCTGCTGCTGCAGGATAGATTTGGGAACAGAGCTATCGTCAAGAATGGACCCGAGATAGTTCGGTCTTATATTGAGAAATTTCTCGCATATCGAGCTGATATGCCTGTATATCTCATCACCTTCCCTGTCGTCCGCAGTGCAGTTCACGATGATTCCGAAACCGCTCCTGCCGAAGACCTGATACATCGTCTTGATCATGGCGTATGCATCAGTCAGGCTTGTCAATTCTTTATTTATGACGATGATATTTCTGGAGGCAAGCAGATTGAACTGCAGGACAACTTCCGAAATCCCCGCGCCGGTATCCAGAATGATCTTGTCATAACCCCGGAGCGACCGGATCATCTCCTTGACGGATTCCACTTTTTCGAAAAGCAACTGGGCCATTTCCCTCACGCCGGAACTGGACGGGACAAGGTCGAATCCCCCTTTTGTCGGCACAATTATATCCCTGATGCCCATCTTCCCGAAGATCACATCCTTGAGGTTGTTCCGGGGGTTGACACCCAGCATGATATCGATATTGGCAAGGCCGAGATCGCCGTCCACCACAAGGATTTTTTCTCCATTCCTGACCAGAGCCGCAGCCAGATTGCACGTAATAAAAGTTTTCCCCACACCGCCTTTTCCGCTTGTCACAGAGACTATCCCGGGAACTTTCGAGTCGCGAGTCTTCATTTTTCAAACCTGGCTTTTCTTTTTGCGAATACGTTTTTGAAAAGTCCGCCTCCGGCGGGATGTCTTTATTTCTTTTTCCGGATTCTGTACAGGGCCATTTTTTCCTCCGGGCCGACGGCTGTTGTCTCTCTTCTGGCCATTGCGGCAAGGGCAGGATGAGAGATGCGATTTCTGCCCCTCTCCTTCGCCCGATAGAGCTCCAGATCGGACTCCTTGAAAAAATCCGTCGCCGTCTTTTCGGAAAAAACGTCATAAGCGGCTATACCTATGCTTGCCGATACCCGCAAATCCTTTTTCACCCGGACCAACGAAATGGATTTCAAAAGGCGCTCGGCGATGATCACGCCCTCAGGAAGATGGGTATCTGGCATTATAACCGCGAACTCATCTCCGCCGTAGCGACACACGAAGTCCGTTGACCTAAGATTATCCCTGATCAGCCGCCCTATTTTTTTCAGAAATCTGTCCCCTCCATCGTGTCCGACAGTGTCGTTGATCAGCTTGAAATTATCGCAGTCGATCATCATCAGACAGCAGGACTGTCCCGTACGCTTGGCCCGCGATATCTCTATTTCGAGCTGAGTCAAAAAAAACCTTCTGTTGTAAAGACCGGTCAGATCATCCGTCAGTAAAAGGGATTTCAGACGCCTGTTCTCTTTTTCGACTTCGGCGATCCGCCTTAAAAGCATGCCGGGGACATTGACGGAATTATCGCCCAGGCGATTTCTGTCGGCCTCTGAAAGGCCATCCAGAAGAGCCGGGGAAATTGCCGATTTGCGGCTCTTCCTTGAATTCAGAGGCGCGGAAAGCGAATTTTGCCGGCCGGATCCGTTTTCCAGTGCAGCGATCCGGGTTTGCTCTTTCATCCGTCCGGGTTTCTTGTTCGGGGTCATGCTGAGCAGTCGTCCAGTGTTCAATCCAGAAAAGAAGAAATGCGCCGGAATATGGATCCCCGCTTTTCTCTTATCAATAAAATTTATCGGCAATCGAGATGAAAAATAAAATCCGAAACGGCCACCCGCTTTTACCCGTTCTCAACTGAATGAAACCGGGGACTCCGGGCCGTAAACCTTTCCAGCTATATACCCTGAATTAAGCTCAGGTACAATCGTTATTAAGGCGCGTTTGAAAACGGGGGAAAATGCAATACCGGGGAATCGCCCGGGGCAGGCATTTCCTGCATTTTATTATGTTGACAAAATCACATCAAAGCCGGATATTGGGGCATTATTAGGCCCTTGAGCCCTTTGCCTGCAACAAATCTGCAGGGGTGAATTTATGAAGAATCCGGTTCCGGCGCGAGATAGGATCGATGGAAAGACAACCCTCCGGATCAAGGAATCGGGCGCATTCATCGAAGAGGACGGAGTGAGAATCTTCGAAGACTGCCGGACGGAGGATTAGATAGGGGAAATAGACATCGTATACTGAATCAATTCCGGCCAAGGAGAGTTTTTGTCTGAATCGATAATAAAATTTATCGCAACAGGATTCGGAAGTGGTTACGCGCCGTATGCGCCCGGGACATCCGGAACGCTGACAGCGATACCCGTATACCTGATTCTGTCCCTTTTCCCGCAGCCGGCCTATCTCTTCACGACCATCGCCCTGTCTTTGACAGCTGTTTACGTATCCAGCCGGGCGGAAGAAATTTTCAGAGAAAAGGATTCGTCCAAAATCGTCATCGACGAGATCGTGGGGTTTCTCTTTGCCATGTTGCTGGTAAAACCGTCCATTCTGAATATCCTGCTTGGTTTTATTCTTTTCAGATTTTTTGATATAATAAAAATTTTTCCGGCCAGATTCTGCGAGAGGGTCTTTCCGGGCGGGATCGGCGTTGTTGCCGATGATGTAATAGCCGGGATTTACACGAATTTTATCCTGGTTATCCTGGGGCATACGGGAATAATATAAAAGCTATATTGGAGGACTTTATTTTGAAGATCGGCATAATGACTATCGGAGACGAACTCACCAGTGGCAGAATCCAGGACACGAATTCCTCATACATTGCACTGCAGGTGAATATGCGGGGATGGAGGATTTCCAGCATGCTCTCAGTGGGAGACGACGAGGAGTCAATCCGCAGAGGACTGCATTTTACGCTGTCCCTGTCCGACGCCGCAGTAATCACCGGGGGGCTCGGGCCCACGGCGGACGATATGACGACACAGGCTATCGCGAATATTTACGGACTTCCTTTATACACGGATGAAGAAATTCTCAGCGAAATCAAGACGCGTTTTGAGAGATTGCGCATCGAGTGGACGCAGAACAATGCCAAACAGGCCATGTTCCCGGAAGGCGCCCGGCCAATCTTCAATCCGACGGGTACAGCCTGGGGCTTCTCTCTGCGTGCAGGCGGCAAAATAATCGCAGTTATCCCCGGCGTCCCCTCCGAGGTCAAGAGGATGTTTCCCGAAGGTGTGATGCCCCTTCTCGAAAAAGAATGCCGGGGAAGAGCGCAGTACGTCGTCAGCAGGACCGTAAAGATATTCGGCCTGGCGGAGGCCAAAATCGATCAGACCGTCTCCAGTATCGATCTTGCCCTGCCGGGAATCAGCATCGGTTTTTATCCCCGGTTTCCCGAAAATCACCTCGTCATCACGTCCCGGAACGAATCCAGGGAGGAGGCCGTGCGAAACCTGAGGACCGCACAAGACAGGATAGTCGGCGCACTGCACAAGAACATCTTCGGCTATGATGAAGAGACAATAGAGGGAATCGTCGCCTCGCTGCTCGCAAAAAAAGGCCTGAGTCTTGCCGTTGCGGAATCCGTGACCGGCGGCCTCATTGCAGACCGGCTGACCAATATACCGGGAAGTTCCGCGTTCCTCAACCGGGGCATCGTCGCCTACAGCAATGAAGCGAAAACAGATCTGCTGGGGGTTCCTCCCGATATTCTGGAGACTTACGGCGCGGTCAGTGAGCAAACCGCCATCCTTATGGCCGAAGGGGTGAGGAAACTCGCGAAAACCGATATCGGTCTGTCCACAACGGGTATCGCCGGCCCGACCGGAGGCTCCGAAGCGAAACCGGTAGGCACGGTATTTATAGCCCTTTCGGACGGTGGTGACGCGCAATGTCGGAAATTTTTTTTCAGGTGGGAGCGTCGGAGAATCAAGGAAATCACATCGCAATGGGCTATCGAAATGCTCAGGAGATTCCTGACTGGCAATTGACGTAGGGTATAATCCCGCGCGCAGAAATTTGGGCGGCAAAGGACGTAAAAGAAAATAAGTGAAAGAGCGGGAAAGTGAGGGAAAATGGCGGACGGCAAAAATATCCGGGCGTTTCTGGCGATAGATCTCCCCGATGAGATCAAAAAGAACCTCACCGGGATTCAGAAGCAATTGAAATCCATTGTCGACGGCGTCAAGTGGGTAAATCCGAACGGGATTCACCTGACTCTCCATTTCTTCGGCCATATTACCGGCGATGAGATCGAACTCGCATCCAGAATAGTGAAAAAAAACATGGAAGGTGCCGAGTCTTTTATGTTAAACGTCGGTTTAGTAGGGGTATTCCCCGGATGGAAGCGGCCGCGCGTACTGTGGATCGGCATCGGAGGTGAAATCGGCGCTCTGGGCGCTCTCCGGAAAAGGATCGAACAGGGTCTGGAAGAAGCGGGATTCGAAACAGAGGACAGGGATTTCAAACCCCATCTGACTCTAGGAAGGATCAAATCGCCGGCGGAAGCGTCCGGGGTGGAAAAAATCATCGGCAGCGGGAAAGAATTCACGGCGGGAAGTTTTACAGCGCAGGGGCTTACGCTCTTCAAAAGCGACTTGCATCCGACCGGTGCTGTTTATACTAAACTCGAGTATTTTCCTTTCGCCATAAATGCAAGAAGTGTAAAACCGTAAAGACGGTATCCGCGAAACTTGACAGTCATCCGTAATAATATATGTATAAAGGAATTTTCGTTTTCGCTTTTATTTTCAACGACTGAAGGAGGCAATTCGTCATGGCAGGAGATGCGGACAGGGAAAAGGCGTTGGATCTGGCCATAACCCAGATCGAAAGGCAGTTCGGCAAAGGATCCATCATGCGACTGGGCGGGACCGAAGTATCCGCCGATATACCTGTTATTTCGACGGGAGCTCTCAGTCTTGATTACGCACTCGGAGTCGGAGGAGTCCCGCGCGGAAGGGTTATCGAGATATACGGCCCGGAATCAGGCGGCAAAACAACCCTGGCCCTTCACATCATCGCTGAAGCGCAGAAGAAAAACGGCCTGGCGGTCTTTATCGATGCAGAACACGCCCTCGATATTGCTTACGCCCGCAAAATCGGCGTTAATACGGATGGCCTCCGCATCTCCCAGCCGGATACCGGCGAGCAGGCCCTCGAAATCGCCGAAACGCTCGTCAGAAGCGGGGCATTGGATGTACTGGTTATCGATTCCGTCGCCGCTCTTGTCCCCAGATCCGAACTGGAGGGAGACATGGGAGATGCACAGATGGGGCTTCAGGCAAGGCTCATGTCGCAGGCGTTGCGCAAGCTCACCGGAAGCATAAGCAAATCCAGGACCACGGTCATATTCATAAACCAGTTGAGGTCAAAGATAGGAGTATTCATGGGAAACCCTGAAACAACGACAGGCGGCAATGCCCTGAAATTCTATGCCTCCATACGTCTCGATATCCGGAAGATAACATCCATCAAGCAGGGGGAAAATATCGTCGGCAACAGGACCCGCGTCAAAGTAGTCAAGAACAAGGTCGCTCCTCCCTTCCGCGAGGCTGAATTCGATATCATTTTCGGGGAGGGCATCTCAAGGGAGGGCGATATCCTGGATCTGGCAGTTTCCCAGGGGATCGTGGAAAGGAGCGGCGCCTGGTATTCATACCGCGGCGACAAACTGGGACAGGGCCGGGAAAATACCAGAATATTCCTCAAGGAGAATCCGGATGTGGTCGCGCAGATCGAGGAAGCAGTACGGGCGAAACTCGGTCTTGCGGCCTCCGGACCTTCGGAATGATCCATGGACACGGATGAAGGGCAATTGGTCCGTAAGGCCATGGAAAGGGCTTTCCGGCTGCTTTCCGTGAGGAGCAGAAGCCGTCAGGAACTGCGGGCCAGACTTGCCGAAAAGGGGTTCGGCGGCGCTGTACTGGAAAAGACCCTCGACAGGCTGGCAGAGCTCGGGTATCTGGACGACGAATTCTTCGCCGCGCAATGGGCGAGGCATCTTGCCGTTCACAAACTTTACGGCGATAACCGGATACGGGCGAGCCTCGCCGAGAAAGGGATCGACAAAGAGGCCTCGGCGAGAGCGCTTTACGAGGCAGCAAAAGAATTAAGCGAGAGGGAAAGGATCAGGCTGCTTATCGGGAAAAAATCGAGGGACAGGGGCGCAGTCGGGCTCGACATCCGAGAGAAAAGACGCATTGCGCAATCGCTGCTGGCAAGAGGTTTTACCGTGGGCCTGATTTACGAACTACTGGGAAGGACAGAGGAGGAAGATCATGAAGGGGAGTGAGATCAGAAAAAAATTTTTAAAATATTTCGAAGACAACGGCCATACGGTTGTAGCGAGTTCATCGCTTATCCCGAAAGACGATCCGACCCTTCTGTTTACCAATTCGGGGATGGTCCAGTTCAAGAACCTGTTCCTCGGTCTCGAAGATCGCGGCTATACGCGCGCAACCAGTTCGCAGAAGTGCGTGCGCGCAGGCGGAAAGCACAATGATCTGGAAAACGTCGGTTTCACCGCCCGCCACCATACCTTTTTTGAAATGCTTGGAAATTTCTCCTTCGGCGATTATTTCAAAAAGGAATCGATTTCCTGGGGGTGGGATTTCCTCACCAATGCCATGTCACTGCCCAAGGACAGGTTGTGGATCACGATATACGAAAAAGACGACGAGGCCTTCGAGATATGGAACAAGACGATAGGCGTCCCGGCGGAGCGTATAGTGCGCATGGGTATGGACAGCAACTTCTGGATGATGGGGGAGACGGGTCCCTGCGGGCCGTGCTCTGAGATACTTTATGACCAGGGGCCCGGTGTCGGGTGTGGGCGCCCTGACTGCAGCGTCCTTTGTGACTGCGACCGCCACCTGGAAATCTGGAATCACGTTTTCACACAATTCGACCGGGACAGAGATGGAAATTTCATCCCCCTGCCCAAGCCGAATATAGATACCGGAATGGGGCTGGAGAGACTGGCTGCAGTCGTACAGGGAGTGAGCAGCAATTACGATACCGACCTCTTCCAGCCGATTATAAGGCACATCGAGCAGATCTGCGGCAGACAATACGGTAGCGATGCGGACAGCGATGTATCCATGCGGGTTATCGCCGACCACAGCCGCGCTGTCACGTTCCTGATCGGCGACGGCGTCCTTCCGAGTAATGAAGGAAGAGGGTATGTCTTGCGGAGGATTCTGCGCAGGGCGGCGCGGCACGGGAAACTCATCGGCCTGAACAAGCCGTTCCTCCATGAAGTCGTCCCGGTCGTCATCAGCGTGATGAAGGATCCCTATTTTGATCTCGTCGGCAAGGAATCATACATACGCAAAGTCGTCGTCAACGAAGAGCAGCGTTTCGGTGAAACACTCGACTCCGGACTGCGGATACTGAGCGATGAAATCGTCTCCCTCAAAAAGACAGGGAAAACGGTCGTGCCTGGAGACGTGGTCTTCAGGCTCTACGATACATTCGGGTTCCCTGTCGACCTCACGGCGGACATCGTGAGGAAAGATAATTTCACCCTGGATACAGAAGGGTTCGAAAGGGCCATGGAGGCTCAGCGTGAAAAAGCCAGAGAATCCTGGAAGGGCAGCGGCGAGCAGGCCGTTTCGGACACGTACAAGAAGCTCTCCCTCAAGGGAATGTCCACTACCTTTGTCGGGTATGAAGGAGTCACGGAGGCGCGATCGCATGTGATTGCAATCCTGAAGAACGATCAGGAAGCGGAGGAGCTTTTCGAAGGCGAAAACGCCGAGATATTTGTCGAGCATACGCCTTTTTATGGAGAGACCGGAGGACAGGTCGGCGATACCGGCGTTATCGAGGGGGATGGATTTCTGTTCGAGGTCTGGGATACGCAGAGGCCCCTTGAAGACCTGATCAGCCATATCGGAAAACTGAAGAAGGGGAAAATCAGGATCGGAGAAAGCGCCGATCTGAGGGTGGAGCCGAAAATCAGGCGGGCAACCGAGGCCCACCACTCCGGCACGCATATCCTTAACGCGGCTTTGAAAAAGGTCCTCGGCGACCATGTCAAGCAGTCAGGCTCGCTGGTGAATGCGGAAAGGCTCCGGTTCGACTTCACCCACTTCTCAAAGATTGAGGAAGACGAACTGAAGCGGATCGAGGAACTCGCAAATGAGTTTATCCGGGAAAATGCGCCGGTTGTCACAACGGTGCTCCCCCGGGAGGAGGCCATGAAGACAGGCGCTGCGGCGGTGTTCGATGAGAAATACGGCGAACAGGTCAGGGTTGTCAGAATGGGCGATTTCAGCGCCGAACTCTGCGGCGGCACTCATGTCATGCGCACAGGCGATATCGGATTCCTGAAAATAGTCCATGAATCGTCCGTCGCGGCAGGCGTCAGAAGGATCGAAGCGCTCGCCGGAGCGGAAGCCTTGAAATATACAGAGAAAATAGAAGATGAGCTCAAGAAAACGGCGGCCCTGCTGAAAGCCAACCCTCTTGAAATTTCTGAAAGGGTCGACAAGCTTCTGAAACGCGAGCGGGATATGGAAAAGGAGATCGAAGCTCTCAAGGGAAAGCTGGCGGCGAAAGATTCCGCCGATCTGCTGGGCAAAGTTCAGGAAATCAAGGGAGTCAAAGTACTGGCAGCCGCCGTGGACGCTGCGGACGCCAGGACCCTGAGGGATTTCGGAGACAAGCTGCGGGACAAGCTGAAGTCAGGGATTATTCTCATCGGCGGCAGGGCGGATGGCAAGGCGATGCTCTTGTGTCTTGTAACAAAAGACCTTACCGGGAAATTTGATGCAGGAAAGATCGTCAGGACCCTTGCACCCCTTGTCGGCGGAAGCGGAGGCGGCCGCCCGGACATGGCCCAGGCCGGGGGCACGAAACCGGAGAACCTCCAGCAGGCCCTGGATAAGCTGCGGGAACTAATATAACGATACAGGCGCTTCCAAAAAGAGCTTTTGCCCGGTGTCTTTGAACTTCGATTAATCCTGTTCTACTGTATATTCCCTGATCTGGAAGTGTCTCTTCACCGCCCGCTCGGCCGCCCGTTCCACCATCTGATCGAGTTCTCCCGCAGTATGATCCCGGCTCTCTTTAATAAGAAGAGGACGATTATAATAGAGTTTTTTTGATAATGAAGAAGGATGCACCCTGTTCCCCTCGACTCGATATTCTATCTCGATCTGAATAGGAACATCCAAATCATAGCCGGTCTCTTCGATGACAAAGCGGGTCTTGATCCTCTCCACCATCCAGACCATATTTCCCTCCTTGTATTCATTCTAATGCATCCGGATAAATTTGCAAGAGATTCATCGAAAAGGCTTACCTGCAACAAGAGACCGGCTCTTCTCAATCCTTGAGGATCCAGTGTTCCAGGATCATGGCCGAAATCACGCCCACGACGAACCCGTTGCCGAGTATCGGGCGCAGCATCGAAGGAAACGTGCCGAGAACGCCCTCAGGAAGAAAGGCGGTAACAGTGCCCGTCAGAATCGGCAGGCCGATTACCAGCCCGTTTTCGAAACGGAATTCCGCCGCTGATTCAAAAACGATCAGCAGCCCCGCCGAAATCTGCGAACAGAGAATATAAATCAGCACGCTTCCAATGACAACAGAAGGCACATTTTCTACAAGCCCGATCGCCGCCGGGAAAAAAGCGAGGACCAAGAGCATGGCGGCCGTGGGTATCAGGGTAAAGCGTGACGCGCAGCCGGTCGATGCAATCACCCCCGGGCTCAGGGAGTAATTCACCGGACCGATAACCCCCAGAAGTCCAGAAAGCAGATTGGCAAGTCCGGTAACGGCGATACCGCGGGTAATCCGGGAAGAGACCTCGGCCGGCCTCAGCATCTCCACCATGGACTCGATTGAACCCAGGTCGTTTATGAAAAGTGCAAGGAAGCAAAAGAGGAAGGAGATGAGAACGCCCGGATCAAAAGATAATGTGATGATCAAGTGATCGAACATGGAGAAGACACTCCCGCCGCGAACAGAGGGGATCAGGCCCGTGGTGCCCGGAACAAACACGAAATAAAGGAAGCAGCCCGCCAACAGGGCCCATATAATCAGTGTCGATTTCCAGACTCCCTTGAGATGCCTGTGAAGCAGGAACATAAAGAAAGTAAAAACGAGAGCGAAGCTTATATTGCAAAACGGCGACGCCCCGTTTCCGGGATCCGCAATCAGGCGCATGATCGTTGGAGTAAGTGTAAAGGCGATCAAGAGGAGAACCGCTGCAACCACGCGCGGCGTGAACAAACGCCGAAGATGAGCGAACAGGCCGGTGATACTCAGGAGCACCAGCAAAACCCCGCCGCTCAGGATCGCCGAATATACTGTATCGGCATTGAACCCGCGGCTGGCAATGATACCTATGAGCAGCACTGTTGACGGGCCTGCGACAAGGGGAAGTCTATGACCCCACAAAACCTGGCACAGGAGAGTCACAGCCATAACGAAACACAGCTTCTGCAGGTAGACAGTCTGGCCGCCCGGCTCATTCAAATAGAAACTCCCCGTGATTTTCCCGATTATGATGATGATGGGAACGGCTACGGCGAACCACTGCAAGCCCAGAAGGAGGTTTTCGATAAAAGGCGGAATCGAATCGAGCTCGTATTTCATTTTCATTTCAGATAACCCCGGTATCTCTCATATAACTTTCTTCAAACGTGAAAGCAATTCTTTATGCATCCCGAATATACAATCAGGACCGTGCATGCCGGAAAACCTGCCCAGACTTCCATCGTCCCTTCCTTGTAATCAGGAATAGCTGTATGCTATAATTTTAAAAAAAGCACGAGACGCCAGGGGTTTTCTGATTTCCCGTTCCGAAAATCCTTGACAATAAAGGAGATCATTCCGTCTCCCCTGAAGCCGGGCATTTTTTCTATCTCGTATTTTATGCTAAATAAAAGACAAAAGGATATACGGCAGGAATCATCTCACAAAATGGAGGCTCATATGCCAGTGAAAAAATTGAAAGAATTTCTGGATGATAACAAAATCAAGTACGTCACGGTCATACATTCTCCCGCCTATACAGCCCAGGAAATCGCCGCCCGCGCCCACATCAAGGGAAAGAATCTGGCAAAAACAGTGATGGTGATCGTTGACGGCAGAATGGCTATGGCAGTGCTGCCCGCCAGCAGCAAAGTCGATTTCGACTACCTGAAAAAAGAGCTCGGCGCGAAAAAGGCGGAACTGGCTACAGAAGAGGAATTCAAAGGCATGTTCCCGGACTGCGAAGTCGGCGCCATGCCCCCCTTCGGAAATCTCTACGGGATGGAAGTTTTCGCGGATCAGGCCCTGGAAGGAGACGAAGAGATCGCCTTCAGCGCCGGCACGCACACGGAGTTGATCAAGCTGCCCTTTGCGGATTTCAAGAGGCTGGTCAAACCCCGGATAGCAAGGCTTTCGTGATCATGAAACAGCAAGAGGATCTTTCCGTCCAATAACATTGTAGATATCCATCCTGCGATCGATGCCCCGGATGTGAGCACGACTGATTTTCTCGACCTCCACGACATGCACGGTTTCCCGGAATGTCTCCTCACAGATCAGTATCTGACCTCCGCCTGCCAGGCGTTCCAGCCGGGACGCCAAGTTAACAGCCCGTCCAAAAACTGTATACTCCTTCTTCCTGTTGGAACCGAAAACCCCCACCATTCCTTCTCCAGTACTGATGCCTATGCCGATTGAAATACCGGTCCCGCCGTCCGCAAGACGCCGGTTTATTCCGGCGATTTCCTCCCTCATCTTTACAGCGCACATGACTGCTCTGGCCGCGTCGTTCCCGTATGATACCGGTGCCCCGAAAATACCCATGATGCCGTCCCCGATGTGCTTGTCCAGTGTGCCGTCAAACTCAAAAATGATATTGTCCAGGGGGGTAAAATAAAATGAATTCAGGAAATGTGAAATTTCCCGGGGTCCCATTTTTTCAGACAACTCCGAAAATCCCCTGATATCGCTGAACAAGATGCTGACCCTGCGGTTTCTGGGCGCAATGGACATCCCGTCCATATGCATGGCTGAAAGGACCTGTTGAGAGACAAACTGTTTCAATCTTTTCCTGATATTGCATTCCCTGACTTTTAGTCTAAGTTCCGCATTCTCAAAAGGTTTTACAAGAAATCCGTCGATGCCGGCATTCACCGATTCAATAGCGCTTTCCATAGTCGCGTATCCAGTGAGAATTATTCTGGTGATCTCCGGATTGATCTTTTCTATTTCGTTCAAAGTCTCAAGACCGTCCATGCCGGGCATTTTGAAATCAGAGATGACAACCTCGATTGAATCCATGTGATTTGAGACGACACAAACTGCCTCCATGCCGTTTTCCGCCTGATAGATCAGATAACCGTCCCTCTCGAGAACCTTCCTGAGGGATCGCCTGACGCCCTCTTCATCATCTACAATCAGCAGACCTGTCATTCCATGTCTCTATTCTTAATATCTCTCATTATATACTATTTACCACCGTCAAAATTTGCGATGATCCCGCAGAGAACCGAGGCACACCCCACCGCATCAACCCCGCCGGCAGGGGATCTCAATCGTAAACACAGTTCCTGCGCCGATTTCGCTTTCAGCCGATATTTTGCCGTTGTGCCTCCTCGCGATTTCATGCGAGATATAAAGGCCCAGGCCGGAGCCGCGTCCGGCCTCTTTTGTTGTAAAGAAAGGCTTGAAGATGTCTTTCATAATCTCATGAGGAATCCCGGTTCCATTGTCCCTGCACGTTACCGTCACCGTGCCGGCCTCCTTTCTATGCCTCGTTGCAAGTACTATTTTCCCCCCGCTTTCCGGAACCGCCTGAATGGCATTTCTGATGACATTCATGCACAACTGGCCGAGAGAAGCGAAATTTCCCTCGACCCGGGGCAGACTTCCATCAAAATCTCTGGAGATATCTATGCCAAGATTTTTATACTGATTGTAAAGCACTTTCAGCGCATCATCGATGACAGTGTTCATGTCCACGGATTCCGTGTAAGTCTGTGTATTCCTGGTTATCCCGAGCAGACTGGCGACGATGTCTTTTGCCCTTCTCATCTCTTTCAATGCGAATTTCAGATCGCTGACAATATCCTCGTCCGCATCCCCCCCTCTGCGCAGAGCCGGCGCAAGAGACTCAATGCTGGTCTGGACGAGACTGGATGCGCTTGCCAAAGGGTTATTCAGCTCGTGAGCCGTACCCGCCACAAGCTGTCCGATGGCGGCAAGACTCTCCGACCGTATGAGCTGATCCATGGTCCGTTCCTTCTCTTCAAGGACCCGCGCCAACTCCGCCGTCCGTTGCCGGATTATGTCCTCAAGGCTGTGATTCAACTTTTCGAGCCTGGAAAAATTGTTCGCGTTTTCGACGGCGATCGCGCTCTGATGAGCTACAGTTACCAGCAGTTCGATATCCTCGCCGACGAATAATTCCCCGGACTTTTTCGCCCCGAGCGCGATAATGCCGAGCAGTTGATCCCCCCGAAGAATCGGGACCGCGAGCGAGGTCTTTTCAAAATCGAAGAATTCAACCACGGCTTTTTCGCCATTAAGAGCCGGATTCTTCTGAACCGCCATCCTGGTCAGAGGCTTCGCGAATTTCTCGAGAAATCCGACGAGCGGGTGACCTGCCGCCAGTTGCACAACATTCCCTTCAAGCGAGTAACCACGAAAAGATCCGTTTTCATAATCGCGGATGAACACGCGGCTGTTCCCCATCTGTAAGGCCCCGGAAACCGAATGCAGCAGATGTCGTGCAATCTCTTCGGGGCTGAGCAGGGATGTCATGCGGCCGCTGATCTCTTTTAAGGTTCTCCGATAATTGTACTTGCCCCTGAAAAGGGTATGGTCGATGAACCGGGACATGATCACCTTAAGGGGATCAAAGATAAGAACGATCACGAATGCATAGAGGAGCGGAAGGACAACCGGGTCGCTGTACCCCGAATGGACAAACAGGATATGGAAAAGAAAGATGATAAGGAAGTAAATGGAAGTTAAAGCACCGACCAGTACGGAATAGACGATACCTTTTCTGATCACGTCATCCATGTCCAGAAGATCATATTTCAGTACACCGAAAGCGAGGACGACAGCCGGAGCGAAGCTGAAATTTCCGGGTGGATACATATCCAGACCCGCCACGGAAAGATAGTTGAGAAAGATCAAGAAAGTGCTCAATCCCATACCGATCAGGATATATTTGATCCTGTTTTTCCGGGTGCCTTCAGCGGCGTCCTTCATGCCCCGGATAAGCACAAAAAAGCAGTACAGGACAGCCATGGCTCCGAAAAGAGAGAACACATGGTATGCGGGACCCGCCCGCGCGATTCTCCCGAATGAATATTCATGGAGCCCTGTTATAAATAAATCGCCCTGTGTGAAAAAGACAAGAACCGAACTGAGCGACAAAGCGGCATTGACGATCCATCTGCGGCGCGTGATCCCGAGAAACGAATGAACGAAACCGATATAAACCGGAATACTGAAAATAAAAAGCAGATAGACTATACGGTCCGCCGCAAGAGCAGCCGCCCTGTCGCGCAGGAGGGAAACGAGAGCCATATCGATATTGATCAGGCCCCCGCAGAGGCAGATTCCCGCGAAGAGAAGATGGGTCGGGTTTCTCCACCCCTTCAGCAGCGAAATCAACGCCAGGCAGGTAAAGACAATGAAGCCAGCCAGGGGGGGAGCAAGACAGAGATAAGACAGCCCCGGAGGTTGGAAGATTTCCGCCATGTGTACAGAATCAGAAGCAACAGCCTGATTTGCGGCTTATGTATCGGCCTCATGTCCGAGACCTTCAAAAGCGCTCTCTTCATATTATATTATTTCGAGGCGTTAAAAACCGATTCGTACCTGCCTTCAAAACACAAACACCGCAGCCGCCACCACCGTTGTATATCCACCGTTGCGTACAATGGTCGATTGGGTAACGTTGCGAGTGCGAACGATCTTGCCGCTGATCTTGAATATTTCCTTCTTCTCGTCCCAACTCTCGTCGACGTTGAAATCAATCCCGAGGGTGGATGCCAGCATGGCCGCCGCGAGGTCTTCCGCGTAGTCGCCCGCCTGTTTCTCCGTCTGGCCGAAGGCGTGATACTCGCTTATATACCCGTAGGCCGATTTGTCCGCCGGAATGGCGCACCCGATGGAAGCGGCGAGGAGCCTCTTCGGTTCGTTGCTGCAACACCGGCTCATGACGCAGTAAGTTATACCGCCCGGTACGAGTTCTTTCATGCCCTGGGATTTCGAAATCATTTTACACCCAGGAGGGAAAATACTCGATACTTGAACCAAATTGAACTTTTCGATACCGGCCTCTCTCAAGGCCCTTTCGAATGAATGGAGTTCATCCTTGTGGGTGCCTACACCCTTGGTAAAGAAAATCCCCTTTGGAACCATTTTATTCAATTCCCCATCTCCTTTAAGTGAATTTGGTTTCGGTGATATAGCCCATAATCCTGTAAACCAGTTTTGCGGCGAGAAAATCGGGCGCGATCAGACCCGGCACGGGAGCCAGCTCGACTACATCGAAGCCGCGGAGCCGGCAGCGGCTCGACATCTCCCTTACAAGCAGCAACAATTCCCGCCAGGTGATCCCCCCTGGCTCGGGAGTGCCCGTGGCGGGCATGACTGCCGGGTCAAGGACGTCGACATCGATAGTCAGATAAATATCGCCATGAAGGTACCCGCATATTTTCTCTATCCACCCGGGATCATCGTGGATGAAATCCGCCGAAAAAGACTCAACTCCGCTGCCGGGCATGTAGGAAGCCTCTTCCGCGCTAAGGCTGCGGATGCCCGCTTGCACCAGAGGGCACAACTCGGAGATCCGGCGCGCCACGGCGGCGTGACTGTAGAGCGTCCCCTGATAGGAATCCCTCATGTCGGCATGGGCGTCGAGCTGTAATACATTTATTGCTGGGTATTTTTCCTTCATTGCCCGGACGGCACCCAGTGAAATGCTGTGGTCACCGCCCAGCATTACCGGTACTTTATCCTGAGAAAGCACGTCTGCGATTACTCTATGGACGCTCTCGATCATTTCCCGGGGGCCCCTTGCGTCCGGCTCAAGCCGGTCCACGGTATGGATGCCGACGAGATAGGTCTCCTTGCGGAGTTCCTCATCATAGAGTTCCATGTTCGCGGACGCATCCAGGATGGCTGAAGGACCCCGCCTCGCCCCCGCCTGATACGTCGATGTCAGGTCATAAGGAACCGGAACCACGAAAAACCTGGAATTCTCCGGACCGGAATATTCCGGCGATAAGCCTCCGAAATTTGTCATAGTTGCACAGCGAAACAGGCGTTTTCCACTAACCGCAAGGACCGAAATTTCAACTTTTTACAGCCCCTCGGAATTGTCTTGAGAAAAGGGCGTATAACACATTCATCTGTGCGTGTCCAATTTTTTTCCAGGCGCGAAAAAGACCGTTTTCTTAAAGAAGAAAGGGGGATAACAAAGGCTCAGGATTCAAAAAACCGCAGGACGAACCTTCCCTCTTCGAAAAGAAGATACGAACAATACTCGACCCAGTCGCCAAGGGTCGCGAACGTCTTTTCACGGCCATCGATAACATACTGTCTTAAAATCGGTTTATGACAATGACCGAGAATGACGGCATCGTAGTTTTGATGAAATTTCACCATCGAAAAGGTGTTCATTTTTTCAGCGAGCTGATCTTTCGATTCCTCCGTAAGGCCCTTGCTCATATTGGAACTTAGCTCGGCCATTTTCCACCGGATGAAGGAAGGAATGTTCTTCTGCACCCGTCCGAACAACCTGGTCCGCAGAACTCTTCTGAGGAACAGATAGGACGTATTCGTGGTATCGACCGTGTCTCCGTGAGAAAGCAGTATCCTCCGGTCATCCAGCACGATATCCGCCCATTCTGTGAAGACATCCATGCCGAACTGTTCCGTAAAATAGGAGGCAAGGGAAAAATCATGGTTACCCTCACAAAAATGGACCCTGACTCCGCTTTTCTGCAGCTCACGGAGCTCACTGATGACAGTTGCATACTCCGGATAAATACGGCCGTTGGCGCAAAACCAGAAATCAAAAAAATCCCCGGCAATGAAGAGGTGATCGATTCCGCCCCTGACCGTGCCGAAAAACCGCAGCAGCTTCTGATAGCCGCAATCGTGCTCTCTTTTTAAATGGGCGTCCGACAGAAATACGGCTTTCATTTCCCCAATGCTCCTGAGAGCAGTTTCTCTGAATTCTGAAACATCCTCTCGATCTCGTCATCGAGCATTCCGGCGCCCATGGCGATCCGGCGCGCCGTTTCCACCTGGATCAAATCTTCCGGCGCATGGCCGTCCGTGTTCAGGACCAGGGGGGCTTTGAATCGTCGCGCTAAAGCGGCAACATGGCCGTTCGTCAGACTGTGCCCCTTCCTGGCCGAGATTTCCAGATAAATGGACTTTCTGGCCGCGAGCACCACCTCCTGCTCGGAAATGAGCCCCGGATGCGCCAGTATGTCGATCGGGGATTCAAGAGCCGCCAGATTGGTGCCCGGCTCCACGGGCTCGGCAATGGTCTCCCCGTGAACGACAACAATCCTGGCACCGAGAAATTTCGCTTCTCTTGCCAGCTCCGGAATCAGGCCCGGAGAGACATGAGTAATCTCGATGCCGGGAACCACGTTTATAGAGCCCGGTTTCATCAATTTCTCACAGACCTTGCAGACCCGTGGAATAACGAAATCGATGTTGGAATGGTCCGCATGATCGGTAATCGCAATGCCCCTGTACCCGAGGACGCGGGCTCTTCTTACCAGTTCCGACGGAATGAGTTCTCCATCGCTGAATATAGAATGAGTATGCAGGTCGATCATCTTTTGCCGCCTTTCTGCATTCGCTTGTAACCTATTAACAGATTTGATAATCAAGTTCAATTAAAAGAAAGGCGCATGTCTTGCCTGAAGACAAGAGGTTTCCACCATCCCTGCCCGCAGCAAAGCTGCGCAGCCTTGAGCCCCTGGGCCTCATATGCTATAAGGTACAAATCATGTTTAAAATCATCAATAAATATATCCTCCGGGAAATAACCTTTCCTTTCCTGATGACCCTTTTCATTTTTACCTTTGTGCTTTGCATCGGCAAAATTCTTCAGGTGATGGAAATGATGGTAAACAAGGGGATCAGTTTTTTCGATGTCGCCCTGCTGATGCTCTATATTATGCCCTCTTTCCTTATCATCACGATTCCCATATCCTTCCTTATCGCCGTATTGACGAGTCTCGGGAGATTATCGAGCGACAACGAGATCACTGTTCTGAGGGCGTCCGGCTTCAGTCTCTACCAGGTCCTTTCTCCGATTGCGATGGCCGCGCTTGTCGTTTTCCTGATCACATTTGTAATCGGTTTTTTCGCGCCGCACAGCAATCAAGCAACCAAGAACCTGCTTTTCCAAATCATCAAGCAGAAAGCCAGCATCGGTATAAAAGAGAAGATATTCAATGATGACTTCAGGGGACTCGTACTTTACGCGGACGAGATACCCGCCAGCGGCGATTACATGTCGGGTGTACTGGTTTCCGACAACCGCCTGACAAAAGAGCCCGCGACGATCATCGCCAAGAAAGGATATCTGGTTTCCAATCCTCAATCAATGACCGTCACATTGAGGCTCATGGACGGGAGCATACACTCGGTGGATACAAACCTGCAGAATTACAAGAAGACTGAATTCAGCTCTTACGATGTAAATCTCGACCTGAAAACCGCCGTGGCAGGCGACGGCAACTCCGTCAAAAAAGGGAGCGTCGATATGACAATCGGCGAGCTGCTGAAGAACATAAAGAACCCATCCGTGAAAGAGAACGAAGCAAGGGACATGATCATAGAACTCCACAAAAAGTTTTCCATCCCTCTTTCATGCTTTGTCTTTGCGATCCTTGCAATACCCTTCGGGATCGTGAGCAGGCGCTCCGGCAAATCGAGAGGATTCACTGTGGGTCTCTTCATTGTGGTGATCTATTATACCATGCAACTGGCGGGAGAAGCCCTCGGCGAAACGGGGAAGATCTCGCCCGTCCTTGCCGTCTGGATGCCCAATGTTGTCCTCGGGGGAGCGGGGCTCTATTTCTTCCTCATGGCTGCCAGGGAAAGGCCCCTCGGGCTCATCCGCAGGGGCGGCCTGGGCCTCGCCCGCCGGTGGCGGACAGGACGGAAACCATGACCATCATCGACCGTTACATATCCAGGGAATTCGTAAAAATATTCTTCCTGACCATGATCTCTTTCACCCTCCTGTACCTGATCGTGGATTTTTTCGGAAGGATCAGGATGTTCCTGAGCAATAACGCAACCTTTTACCAGATCGCGGCCCACTTTTTCTATGGTATACCGCAGATCATCTCCCATACTATGCCGGTGGCCGTCCTGCTTGCGTCGCTGCTGACCTTCGGCACACTCTCCAGGCACAACGAAATCGTCGCCATGAGGGCAAGCGGTCTCAGCCTTTACAGAACCGCGCTGCCGCTCCTGTTCCTTGCAGGTGTCATCAGCGCCTGCGCATTCCTCTTCAACGAATTCATAACACCCTTTGCAAACCAGAAGGCCAAGTACATCGAATTCGTCGAAGTCAAAAAGCAACGGAAGGCAGGCGTTTTTAAACAGAATCAGATCTGGTACCGATCAAAAAACGCGGTTTACAATTTTGGAATATTCGTGCCCGAGACCAACACCCTCAAGAAGATCACTATCAACTATTTCAGTCCCGGAAGTTTCAACCTGGTCTCTCGCGTGGATGCCAGGGAGGCCGTGTGGAAGAACAATCAGTGGGTTTTCACTGATGTGCTCATCTCCAAATTCACCGGCGGCGAATTCCCCGTTATTGAAAAGGCGGCTTCCATGGTTATCGATCTGCCCGAGCGGCCCTCCGACATCCGGATCGTCCAGAAAGATACGGATGAAATGGGATTCTTTGAGCTCAGGAATTATATCAAAAAGATAGAATCCGAAGGTTATGACGCCACGCGCTATCTGGTGGACATGCACGGGAAGATCGCATTCACTCTGGTCAATGTCATCCTCGTCGTTCTCGGAATTTCTTTTTCGCTGGGATCGGAGAGGAGCGGAGGGGTCGCGCGGAGCATCGGCACAGGGGTCGTCATCGGGTTTTCATATTGGATCGTCTTCGCCCTCGCTGTCTCGCTGGGAAGATCGCTCACGCTGCCGCCCTTTCTGGCAGCCTGGAGCGCGAATATAGTTTTCGCCGCCGCGGCGGCATTCCTGTTCATGCGCGTGAAGACGTAACAAGGGACCTTGAAAGAAGTTTGAAGGTGTTCGAATGATCAAGTACCGGGCTCCGGGCACCGATTCTCAAGTGTGATCTTTCCAGAAGCAGGATGTGCGCCGGCGTTTTTTGAAGCTGTTCTTCTGAAGCAAAAAAAAGGTTAAAGAAACCGCCAGGAGGGGAAAGCCGGCCTCTTTAACCTTCTCGGAAGGTGCGCAACGAATACAGCCGCACCTTGACACGTGTTTTTCATACAACCCGCCGAACAGAATGCTATTGCTCGGGCTCATCAGGCATCAAATGGTAAGATCCTCGGGTAGGAACCCTGGGAAAGGATGGTAAGGTTTGTAACTTTCAAAACCCGAGCAATAGCCGTTTCTGTTTACGTTGTTTCTATTCCTTCGGCGGCCTTTCAAGTCCTTTCACAATCTGAGCGCGGATAAGACGCGGCAACATCATATGATGCTGCGGGCAAATCGAGCGCGGGTTTTGATACGCGGCATTCGCGAAAGCGATCATATATTTGCGCATATCTTCAAACTTCACGACTTCGTCGACAAAACCGGCTTTGGCGCAATACACCGGCCGGGATTTATCATAATAGTCCTTCGCCAGTTCATTCATCTTGTCGATGATCGGACCGAGCGAACGGCCTGCATCTTTTTCTTTCACAAGCCGCCTTGAATAGCTTGCAGCGGCCGCCGTTTCACCGTGCATGACGTATATTTCCGTGGTCGGGGTACCCAGCGTAAAGGCATTGTGATTGTTGGCCGTCGGCCCGCCCATAATGTAATGCGCCGCCGCCGTCCCCTTTCGCAGGACGATGAGCATCATCGGCACCTTTGTCTGCTCTATGGAATAGATCAGTGATTGCCCCAGGCCGAGAAGCTCCGCCTTCTCCGCAATATCCCCCACGTCGATTCCGGAGGTATCCTGAATCCAGATAACAGGCACCCTGTCCCTGCCGCACTGGGTTACGAACTCGTTCAACTTGATCAAACCCTGCCGGTAAAGCTTGCCGCCTATTCCGAGGTATTGATTCGTATATTCCGGGTATTTCCCGAGTGGCCCCTGGCGGTTTCCTATGACTCCGATGAGATAGCCGTCAATCTTCACAAGTCCCGTATAGACCTCTGGTCCGTAACCGGGCCGGAACTCAAGATGTTCCGAATTATCGACAAGCCGGGCCAGCACATTATCAAAATCGTAAACCGCCTTCTGGTTGAAAGGAATGATGTACGGGAGATCCGACGCGGGATACCTGGGCTCCGCCGGCTCCGCCACGCGGAAGAACCTCGGGTTATAGGCGGGCATTTCCGCCATATACTGCTTAATGGCATCGAGAACCTCTTCTTCTTTTTCATACACCGCCTTGAAGAACCCGGTGCAGTCGTAATGAATCCTGGCGCTGCCCGGAGGAACCTCTTTGAAATGCCTCGTAGCCTCGATCAACTGTTCTGCACCTTCTTCATCAAAATAGCCCTTGGGGCTCATGCCCCCCACGATTCCGCCGCCGCCCACGGCTATATTCGCGTCCTTATGGGCAAGGATGATAGTGGGGCTTATGCCCTGGTACCCGCCGCCCGCCGGATTCGTGCCGTAGACCCCCGCCAGGACCGGTACACCCATCATTTCCAGTTCCGCGTGGCGGAAAAAGCAGGTACCGTTGCCCCTGCGGTCCGCGTAAACTTTCTCCTGCTCGGGGAGCTTCACTCCCGAGCAGTTTACCAGCCAGACCAGCGGCACGTTCAGAATTTTCGCCATGTCAGTTACACGCAGGTTGTTCTCCGCCTGGCCGGCGATCCACGCTCCCGCCATGACTTTGTTATCGAAGCCGATGAGCACACACCATTTCCCGCTGATCCTGGCAAGACCGTCTATGACTCCCGTCATCCCCTCTTCATTGTTCATGGGATTGTAAAGCGTATGAAGAGGACAGAATGTTCCGGGATCGACGAGATACTCGATTCTGTCCCATACCGTCATCTGACCGCGTTCGTGGATTTTTTCCGCAGGTATACCCGCCTTTTTCACCCTTTCAAACTCGGCATTTACGCCCCTGACGACTTCCTCAATCTGCATCCTGCTTTCTTTCATCATTTCAATATGAGCAGGCTTGAGCGGCTTGCCGAAACTATCCATTTTTTCAAAATATTGTCTCATTAATTACTCACTCCCTTTCACGACTGCTGCACGCCTCAAATATTTCATTTATTGGCTTTTTTCGCTCCGAGCTGATCCAGTGCCACAATAAACTTGCAGACGTTGGCGGATCCCTCCACCATCGAATAGGTCGGCGCATCCCTGTAGAAGCGCGCCACCGGATATTCCGTAGAGTATCCGTAGGCACCGAGTATGCGCATGGCGTAATTCGAACACTTTGTGGCGACCTCACCGGCCAGATACTTGGCCTGGGCAACTTCGTAAGTATTGTTGAGATTGCCCTGGTCCTTCTGCCATGCCGCCTTGTAGACTACAAGCCTTGCGGCCTCGACCTCACAGACCATCTGGGCTATCATATCCTGAATCATCTGGAACTGGCCGATGGGCTTTCCGAACTGCACCCTCTCATTGGCATACTTGAGGACGGAATCAATGCACGCCTGTGCAAGGCCGACTCCTCCCGCAGCTGCGGAAAGACGGGTCTGATTAAGCGATCCGAAAACTATTTTCGCTCCGTCCCCTGGATTGCCAAGTATGTTCTCTTTCGGGACCACGGTATTGTCGAGATATATCTCTCCCGTAGGCGAGGAACGATTCCCGAGCTTATCCAGGTCAGTTACGCGGATACCGTTGAAATTTTTCAGCTCGACTACAAACGCCGACAGGCCCTTGCCCCCCTTGGACCGGTCGGTAAAGGCGTAGTAAATTATCGCATCGCCGACACTGGCGTTGGATATCCATGTCTTGGAGCCGTTCAGAAGCCAATGGTCACCCTTGTCCTCCGCAGTCGATTTCATGGACATGACATCGGATCCAGCATTGAATTCCGTTATCGCGAAGCCTCCGAGGTATTCCGCGCTCACCAGTTTTCGGATATATTTTTCCTTTGCAGCCTCGGTGCCGTACCGGTAAATCGTAAACGCGCACCCGAGTCCCTGCATGTTGATCTGTACTCTCAGGGAACTCGAGGCTCTGGCGACTTCCTCCGAGAGGATCATCGCCGCGAGCCATCCCATATTGTTTCCTCCGTATTCCTCGGGAAGCACTGTTCCGAAAAATCCGAGATCGGCCATTGGTTTCACGGCTTCCTTGTAGGGGAAATAATGCTCTTCATCCCACTTATCGGCGAATGGGGCGATTTTTTCGGCCGCAAAGTCACGGGCCATTGTACGCAGCATTTCAAGTTCTTCAGATAAGGCAAAATTCATAGACTGCTCTCCTTGATTGATTGATCCCAGGGCAAACCTTCCCTGAGCGCTCCGTCTGTCATGCCGGCGCGAATTTTTATCAGGCCTTCTGAAACACGTAATTCAACTGTCCGTTGGGAAGTTCGTGAACGACCGCTTTCATGGCCATGCCGACCGAAAGCTCCTTCTCCGGTATCGAGGAATCAACCCTGCCGAATACCTTGTAATCCCCGTAATCGAGGACGGCTATTGTGTAAGGCAGGTCCTGAGTGAATCCAGTCGGTGCGAACGTAAGAGTGCTGTAGCTCAGCAGCTTCCCCGTCCCTTTCACCTCGAACCACTCCATATCGCTGTCCAGAGAGTGATAGCAATCCGCCCTCGGAGGGAAGAAATGCAGGCCGCATTTCTTGCATCTGGTACCCATAAGTTTACCCTGTTCCAGATAGCCGATGAAATCGTTGACACGGGTTACGCCTGTAAAGCTAACAGTACCGAATTTATTGAAGCGATTGTCTATTTCTTTTTTTGACATGTTATTCTCTCCCTAAGATCGTGACATTAGCATAGAGTCCGACACCGCCGACATTGTGGACCAGACCGATGGCCGGATCCTTCACCTGAATGTCCCCCGCCTCGCCCCTTAATTGCAGGACGATCGTCCTTACCTGGGAGCCGCCTGTCGCGCCGATCGGATGACCCTTGGAAAGCAGTCCTCCATCGATATTCACCGGAATCCGTCCTTCTTTGTACGTCTCCTTTGAGCGGATGAGCGCCGGCCCCTCGCCCGGCTTCGCGAAACCAAGGCTCTCGTAAGCCATGATTTCGGCTATCGTGAAGCAATCGTGGACTTCGGCCACGTCTATATCGTCGGCTTTGACTCCGGCCATTGCATAAGCCTGCGCCGCGGCCTCCGTAGCGGCGGG